>Ga0209533_1002945_pt1 | contig 15259 bp, 16 predicted proteins | sample COG_04_FD_184748 | JGI IMG/M metagenome (GOLD analysis project Ga0209533, IMG submission 184748) | Pelagic Microbial community sample from North Sea - COGITO 998_met_04 (SPAdes) (version 2) | ecosystem: Environmental > Aquatic > Marine > Neritic zone/Coastal water | place: Helgoland, sampling...
CCCATTCACTATCATACCATCCCACTACCACTCTCTTTTTTTCCACAAGAGCAGCAAAATAAAATTTGATTTTTTTTTTAATATCCATTAAATAAAACATCTATTTTTAACCAACCAACTATCAACTAACAACCAACAATTAGTCAGTCATTATGATGAAAATTACAAGACCTAGATTTCATCATCAAATAATGAATGGACATGCGTATCAATCATTCATCATGAAAAATCTCGACGTGATAAAACGTATTTGCGAAATTTTCAAAAAAAATCAATTTTTGACTTACACTACGAATCAGCTTACACAATTGTTAATGCTTGACGACGATGACAGTGTGAATTTGGAAGAGATTTTGCGTATGTGGACATGTTCCCTTTCAACTTTTTTCGCTGAATATGGGAATTTGTGTCAAAACGAACGAAACTCAAATTGGGTGTGGCTAAAACATTCACGTGATTTTTATCCAAAAAATATTTTGGAAACACACTATAGACAATTTACAAAAAAAGACATACAGATTCATTGTGAAAAATCAATTGATGGTAAAATTGATGGGGAAACCAAAACGCAACAAAAAATTGTTGTAGTTGTTCCACAAAAAAAAAGAAAACGAAAGATTGGATATACGACGAGTAGTGATATTTCAAAAAATAAGGTGGGAAAAAAAAAGGAAACGCCAAACTCAGTTATCAAAAAAATATTCAACTAATTCAATGCCAAGATGCGATTAAAATCAGACAAATTCATGAATTATTGGGAATTTATTAATCACCATAACATATAGATAAAAAAAAATTTTCATTAACAACACAAATAACAATGACCCTTGCAAAGCAACCATATACGAATACGTCTTTTTGGATATTTTCCTCCATTCATTTCAAATTTCAATAATGAATTAGTAACTTTACGTTTGTTGGAACGAGCCGTGGATTTACTAAGTCTTAACCTGGCTCGTTGTGACCCCTTACTATGGCCACCACGAGACTTCCTCTTGTTCATCCCTAGACAACGATAGACAACGATATTTCTTCATCCATCCACTCATATTGTATATGGTTATTTAGATTTGGTGATTTGGTGATTTGGTAATTTAGATTTGGTTATTTAAAAAATAAATCAATTTTTTTTTGGATACTGTTTGACAAATTTTTGTTTCATCGAAAAATTAAAATATTTAATGGGAAAAAAATTATTCCTTTATTATAATAGAATGCCAAATAAAAATAAAAAACAAATATTTGACCAAACTCATTATCAAAGTGGTGATGGTATGTTAACAAGTGTGTGGGGACCAAGTTTATGGCATTTCCTCCATACTCTAAGTTTTAATTACCCAATTCGTCCAACAAACAAACAAAAAGAATATCATTATGATTTCATGACCAATTTACAAAATATTTTACCATGTTCTCATTGTCGAAATAATTTAACAAGCAACTTGAAAAAAGCAAATTTTACTCGAGCTGTATTAAAAAATAGAATGACTTTTTCAAAATTTATGTATAATTTACATCAAGAAGTAAATTGTATGTTGGGTAAAAAATGTAATTTAACTTATGAACAGATTCGATTTCGATATGAACATTTTCGATCTAGATGCCTGGATAAAAAAAAAAAAACCGTTAAAACTTCTAAATTTGAAGATGGCTGTACTGACCCACTTTATGGAAGAAAGTCAAAATGTATCTTGCGAGTTGTTCCAAAAAATAGTCGAGAACGTACATTTAACATGTCTCCAAAATGTAAAATTCGTCGATTATCTCCAAGTAAATCAATTAAAAAATCAACAACTAAAAAAAAGAAAAGACGACCTCTGTATAATCCAAAAATATAAAATAATTATAAATTTTATATTATTTTATATTTTTGGGAAAATAAAATTACCATTTTGTATTATTTCGATAATATGGAGTAATGAATTCATTGGTCTCCAATCATAATATTTAATTTTTGTACCATTCAAATACACATCTGGTTGTAAAAACGGAAATCCTGGTTTAACTTCAATACTTATAATCGCATTATTTATATTTTCGTGGTTTGATATAACATGTATTGTATTTGCTTTTGTCATAAATATAATTTTTATGAATTTTCGTATTTTCATAAATATTTCAATTAGCTGTTTCCCCGTTCGTTTCCCCTTTCCATCAACATTCATAAAATGTAAAATTTTTTTTTTAAATGTTTTTAACATTAGAATACCTTTTGAATATTCAGTTAAAATTTTAGGACCAATTAATATGTCAAACAAATTTTCAGATTTGCTTTTTTCAATTGAATTATCCGTTTTAAATTCCATAAAATTAACTTGTTTTCCATTATATTTTCCAACACCAAGATCATAGTCTGTTTCATTTTTAGTTATTTTATCAATTATAAAATTTTCGTGTAATTGTGGTATTTCACAACAAGGAATCATAGATTGAAGCATTAGTAAATTATTTAACTTACATGTTTGGGTTTTTAAACAATATGGTATTGCTAATTGTAACATGTATTTGTGTGGTAAAGCATCTCCAATTTTTCTTTTTCCATCTTTAATTACAATGGTGTTGGTTATTAAAATTTGATTTGCCAATAAAATCGCATGTCGACCTTTGTAATATCGTGTTGATTCGTCGTCTATATTTTCTATAATGTTATAGTTTTCTGGATGAATATATTTTTCTTTGATAAATCCAGGTGTAGTTTTTTTACGAAGTAATTCTACAATTTTAGGTATATAGTCGTAATGATTTTTAGTTGACAAACCACATATTTTAATAAAAAATCCGTATATAAATGTGAAAAAAGAATGTCGAAATAAATCGTTGGAAAAACATTTTTTCAATATTTTTGGATATGATTGGATTATTTGATAAATTTTATGCAATCGCTCAGTTTGAATATCATGTGGTGTTTCAATGGATGTATAGTCTTGTTTTGAATTCAATAATCTATTAATTTTGAATCCAAATAATTTTGTGTAATGATATTTAGATGCAATGGCGTGTTTCTTTTTTTTTAATGTTTCTTCAAATGATTGAGTCAATGTTTTTTGATAATCAGGAAAATAAATTAAATATAAACACTGAATTTCTTTTGGATCTATATGTACATTCTGACAAAAAATCAACGATGATTCCATAAATAATGATGTGAGTTGAATAATCATTGGTTTAATATTATCAAACTCATCTGAATCAATATGAAGTACAGACAAAACATTCCCAAATAATTCAAAACATTTACATAAATATTCAAATCTTTTTCCCTCTACCAATTGGGTTTTTGATGCATTATTTGTTTGAAAAAGACGATCCAAATCCATTTTTAATTGTTGAAGATTGGATTTTAACTTTTTTTTCATTTCTATCATATCAGGTGATGGTGAACGTGAATTTTTCATGGTTCTAACTGGTGATGGTGAACGAACTGGTGATGGTGACAAATGTAATTTTTTTGATGATAATTTTGTTTTTTCACTGCCACCAATTAATAAATAATTTTGTAAAATAGTTTTTCCTCTTTTGCCATTTAGTTTTATAAATTTATTTCTAGTGGGATCATAAATTTTGTTCCACATTTATATATATATATATGTAAAATAAAATTATAATGACAAAGAAGAAATAAAAGAGATGGTAATACAAAGAGATGGTGATATGGAGAAAGGTGACACGGAGAAAGGTGACACGGAGAAAGGTGACACGGAGAAAGGTGACATGGAGAAAAATATAACAAAGGTAATAGATATTGTAAAAAATAAAAACAAATTTATAAATTCATTGAATAACATACAACCAAATTAGTTTGATATCCATTATGGGAACGTTTTTCATCAAATTTAAATTTTCCTCCAAATACACCTGTCCAAAATGGATGTCCATTACTTGTAAACGCATAAATATCTGTTGCATACATCATATTTTTTATATCTTGAATCGCCATTGATAACATTTGTTGACCTAATTTCCGTCGTTGATATGGTTTTTCAACATTAATATGACCAATATTTCCAGAATGAAGACCATATTCTATATTGCAAACCAATATGTTTTTTAAATAATATTTCTTATGAACGCGGCGATCATATTCAGCACTAAATTGATCATTATGTTCAAATCGTCTTTTGTCCAATGTGTCTAATTGTAAAATAGGGTCAGATGAATTTTGTGTTGGTTTTTCTTTGAAAAAATAATTACGAATTGAATTAATCATGATTGTTTTTTGTAAAATAAATAAATAAAAGGTAAATCAATTTTTTTTGTATATTTTAGAGTGATATTTGAGTGTGATATTTGAGTGTGATATTTGAATGATATTTGAGAATAAATTATTTTGATAAAATTAAATTTCTTTTGATAAAATTTGAAATTTATAAAAAATATATTAATCCGATTATTTTAAATGTGCCGTGTTTCATATTGCCAAAAATATAACCCAAAATGTTTCTTTTGCCAATGTCCCATACCACGTGTTGGTGAAATTTGCCAATCATGTCGTTATACACATAACTTGAAAGAAGATATTTGTATTTGTGATGAAAATTCTCCTGGTGAATGCCAAAGTAAATTAGATCATTATTGTTGCTGTACATATGTTTTTAATCCAAATCGATGTCAAGCAGAAAATATTATGCATGATTGTATTTGTAACATTAATTCAACACAATGTCGGGCAGAAATACATGATAATTCACCAGATATTAATTATGATGACATGAGACATTCTGACAGTTTTCGAGAGGAATATAGTTCACAATTTAATGTGGATATAAGTGATATGGAAAATGAGGAGGAGGAAAGTCAAGAAGACGTTCGATTTGGGGACATTCGATTTAGAAACATTCGATTTAGGAACGATCGAGGAGAACAAAATAACGGAATAGAAGACACATGTGATATAGAAGATATGGTTCCAGCGAAACGTCGACGATGTTAAAAAAGTTTATTTATTAATATGTCCCATTCCATATTTTTTTAATGATTCCAGTGGATACAATTAAATTATGATGCAATTCCAATATTTTTTTTGCTTTGATATATTCTCCCTTTTGAATTGAATCATCAATTTGACTTGATTTTAATGACAATATAGTTTGAACATCACCATCATTATATTTTTTTCGTTTTTTTTTTTTATGACTCAATTCTTGTTCAGTTAGACAAACTGTGTTTAGTTCAATACCATTGGAGGTTTGTATATATCCTTTTGTTTCCACATCTCCATTTTCCACTCGTTGATGGCAATCATGACATAGTGGAACTAAATTATGTTCGGCATTTTTATGATGATGATCAATTACGCCATTTTCATCTGCTAAACGTTGTGGTTTCATATGATGAACTTCAGTTGCTTTTTGTTTTAGACACATTTTACATGTGTTTAATGAAACATTTGCGTTATATATGGATGTTTTTTCAGACACAATATTATGATCAATTTCCAATACTTCTTTACGTATTTGATTTGCTAAATAAATAAAATCTCTTTTTAAATCCATTGCCTTTGCCACTTCTAATCCATAAATTGCATTTCCAGAACCGTCTCGTATTTTTCGATCATAAATTAATTTTTCATTTTTTTCATCATATATGGTTTCCATGTGGTAATTTTTAACTCCTTCCACTTTTTTCAATCGTTCCATTTTTGACAATTGATGTAAATGCGTTGCAAAAATAAAACTTGAATTTAAGCGATCCAATGTAATAACACCAGCAGCAACCAATGCCAAACCAGACACTGTTTCCGTCCCAGAGCATAACTCATCACCTAAAACTAAACTATTTTTATCTGCTCGGCATAAAATTGATCTCAATTCGCTCATTTCAACCCCAAATGTTGATTGATTTTTAAAAATATTATCATTTCCTGAAATTCTTGTGAAAATCTGTGTATATGGATGGTATTCAAATGTTTGGGCAGGTACAAACAGACCTGCTTGTGCCATAACAATTGCCAATCCAACTGATTTCATATAAGACGATTTACCAACTGCGTTGACACCGTATAACAACATACCATTTATTTTATTTCCTAAATCTATATTATTTGGAATATACTCTAACTTTGTATTGATTGCTTCTAAAATTGGATGTCGTACATTTTTTGCCATAATATAACTTTTACCTTCTAATTTATCGTGAATTATTGGTTTACAATATTGATACATAAATGCAGATTTTGCGTTACTTTTAATAAAATCCAAATATGCGATAAAGGTTTCTATTTTCTGCCATGTTTCATTATATTGATTACTAAAATAATCCAATAAACTGATGAATTTTTCAATACATAATTTTTCCATTTTGTAATGATAAAAATGAATTTTTTCACCATAATTATTCATTTCTGGACAGGCAATCTTACTAACTGATTTTGATGATTTGAAAGTAAAAGAAGATGTTTTAATTTTTATAATTGTCCCATCATCCATTGGAACCTCTATAATTTTTATTTTTTTAAGTGCTTTTTTAAATAACTCAACACGTCCAGTACTTGTTGGATAAATACAACTTTTGTCATTTGCTGTATTGTTTATTTTAACCTCAATGTTAATTGGTGTGGGCGGATTTTTAGGTTTGTTTTTTGGTTTTGGTTTTGCATTCATTATCATTTTTGAAATGATTTTTCCAAGTTTACTAAAAAATCCATTTAAATTATTAATTTTATTTTGTAATATATCTATTTCTGGAAAAATACCTTGTTTAAAAATGGATGTGGTTAAATCAGCTCTGGTTTTTCCATGAATAATGGACATATCCAATTTTGCGTTATAATCTTGTATAAATTGTGTAAATTTATTGAGAACTGTTTTTGATGGTAAAAGTTCATGAATCTTGGGATGTTTTATATTTTCAAGAAAATGAATAATTTTATTAATATATCCATAAGACATATCCAAATTTATAAAAGAACCTGGATTTAAAATTTTCATGGTTATTTTTCGATGAAGACGTGTAATATCAAGAATTGGATTCATTATTTTTTCCAATTTCAAAAATAATTTATCTTGAACAAATAATTCAGTCAAATTATACCGTTTGTTTAGTTCCTCTATATTCAAAATGGGTTTTAATAAATTTTCTTTGAGAAAACGTTTTCCCATACATGTACTGGTTTTATCTATTAAATTCCATAAAGAATCTATACTGTGATTAATTTTTAAATTTTTGTTTGGAATCATGTTTAATTGGTTAATGGAATCATGAGATAAATTTAAAAACTTTGATTTACCATCAACTTGTGGTTTCAATAACTTTTCAATAAATGATTCACAATGACTATAAGCAAATTGTAATAAAAATATATAACTGTTAAGTCCAAAATATTTTCGCTCCAAACCCAAATATTCCACTACACTTAATAAACCTGTATTTGGAAAAGCTTTTTTTAAAATTTCCTCCTTATTTTTTAATAAATTTTTGTTACTTTTATAATTGTTATAATGAATTAAAATATCATTTAACTCCAGATATTTATATAATTCCTCTTTACCCATATTTTCAGTCATATTTTCTGTATTTATGATAATTTCTTGTGGATTATGTGTTTGAATCAATCGAAATAATTCATCAAGTGTAAAATTCATGTCATTTTTTGGTGATTCAATTTCATAAACCATATTTTCACCAGTTGAAACATCTATTACAGATAGTCCTGCATATAAAATCATTTTATTTTGATATTTAATCATTTCAAGAAAAATTGACATGAGATTATTTGACGTTTTACTATTTGTATCTAAATCAATTCCTGGCGAATGGATCATTATAACTCTTCGTGATTTTGGATCATTTGTCGTTATGTACCCACTGTCCTCTTGTACTTGTTGAATCACAGTGTATCCTTTATTTGTTAATATATTTTTCCATTTATCAAATGAATGTACGGGAAATCCAGCCATTAATGGATTTTTTATTGAAACTGGGTCAAATTTATTTTTTCGCTTTGACACATTTAAATTTGTGATTTCCACAATTTCATAAATTATACCCTGTTTGTCATCTGGATTACCATTATCCACGCCGTAAATTTCATAAAAACCACCACATTGGCTTATTAATATTGTTTTTGGACCATATTCCTGGACATATTTGTCCTGATCCTCAAAATACTCTCGAATCATTGACATGTTTTTAAAAATAAATTATAAATTATCTTTAGATTCATATTTTTGAAAAAAAAATTATAAAATTAATGTACCAATTCATTTGCTAAAAAATATACTCACGAGTTTGTTGATGGAATATGTACGTATTTTACCACTGGAATGTCTACAGATTTTACGGGTTCTAGTTGTTGTTCCTGTTGTTGACGCTGTTGTTGACGCTGTTGTTGACGCTGTTGTTGTTTTTCTTTAATTAATTTAGTTAAATTTTCGTGGGACATTGCTTCTCCAAAATTATTTAAATATGCGTATTGTTCAAACATACAATCATTAATATCGATTGGGTGGTATTTACCATTATATTTTAAATGACATGCAATTAAATCGTTATCTCCTGTGTCAGAATAACATACAAACCTATCTTTTACACTTTCGTAAAATCGAGTATGTTTCGCTATGAAAATTAATGTGTTTTTACTTTCATGAAAATAACTGATAAATGATTAATTGATTTTCATTTAGTGTTGCTTCATATCCCTCATCTTGAATTTCTTTAACCAATTGTTTTAATACTTGGAGACCTCGTTCACGAACGGATTTTGGTAACATTGCGTAAGTTCCAGTATGAATGTTATTTTCATTTACATTTTTAGAAACTTTGGGTTTTTTAGAAGATTTGGATGAATTTGAGTTCCCCATTTTTTAAACAAAAATTTAAAATATAAAATGTAATATACCACATACAAAAAAATCTAATTTTTTTTTACTACTAATGAACCGCGTTTTTCAATAACATGTATTTTTTATTGCAATAATGAATGGTCATGTCTTTATGATAAATATCATAACAACATGGGCATTTTAGTCCAAAAAAATTACGAATATTATTTGTATATTTTTTAAATAAACTTTTTTGTGGCATCTCATGACCATTCAACGTGTATTTTTTATTCATTCTTTTGCTTGATTTTTTGAAAAAAAACATTATATATACTCTATAAAAAAAAATAATCTGAAAATTAAATTTTAGGTGATAAAAAAAAATTAATCATAATTGAAGCAAAGATTGCAAAAATATCAAAGATTTTTTAATCTTTTATATTTTTTTTATTAATTTTTGAAAAAAAATTAGTGCAGAATACATTTTTGTTGATAGTAACCATTATACCACTCCCCCACATAAAAGGTACGGGGGAGCCGGGAATCGAACACCGGATTTACTCCTTTCTAGGGAACTGTATTAAATTTATCAAATTTAATTGCTGTATGTATTCTTGAATTTTTCTCCATATTTTATTTGTGTCTAATCTTTAAATCCTTTTTAAAAAAATATTTTTTATTTTTATTACTCTAATTTAAATATCACAAACCACCACTTGACAAACCACTTGACAAAGCCTTGGCAAATGTTGATCTTGGCTTCTTTTTATTTATCTTTTTGGCAATCTTTTTGGCAGTCTTCTTGCTCTTCTTGGTATTCATTTTTGCAGCTAAAGCCTGTGCGAAAGACTTTTTCTCCAGTTGTTTTTTCTCCAGTTGTTTTTTTGCCAATCGTTTTTTTGCCAATCGTTTTCTTTTCATGTTTTTAAGTTTTTGTTGTTCATGGCGGAGTTTTTTTTCTGTCTCCCGGAGTTTTCTTGTTTTTTCTTCAAGTACCAACCGAGCTTCTTCTTGATCACGCTCAAGTTTTTTCTGTGTCTCTTCCATTGTGATTTTGAAAAAAGCTTTTATTATTTCAATATCTGCCTCATGTTTTTCCTTTTGTTTGTTCCGCTCCATATCTGATTTTGCACTTTCATTCAATCGATCTGAGTACTCTGAATCATTTGTGTGGATAGATTGAAGGAAATTATCAAGGTTTCGAACTGGAATAATTTCCTCAGTGGAAAATGTTTTTCGACAGCATGGACATTTTGTCCCACATGATCCACAAACACATTTTGGATTTGCGAATCCATGATGTGTGTAAATACAATTTTGACAAAACATATGACTACATTTTGTCAAAATGACTGGGTTCACAAATGAGTCGCAGCAAATGGGACATATCAGGTTTTGATCAGTGGCTGCTTCCAGTATGGATACTTCAGTGGAAGCTGTGGTGGAAGCAGTGGTGTGTTCCATTTTTCGTTGTTTGGTTGTCTAGTTGGTTTGTCTAGTTGGTTTGTCTAGTTGGTTTGTCTAGTTGGTTTTAATCACAATTAATTGAATAAGTTATTCGTTTTGTTTTCCAATCAAAAAAAAATCAAATTTTTTTTTTCATTGTAATTTATTTTCAGATTATTTATCTTATCTCCATCTCCAATTAAGCAACCCAATTATTTTCCGATAAATCCAGTATGTCCATTATCATAAAACGTACACGTGGTTTAATTTGACTATTTTTAGATATCGCTCTCATATTTTCAGTCACTTTTGCTTTAAATTCCTTTTTCCCAATTTCTTGTTCTAATTGTTTTCCAATTTTTGTAATTAATGTACACGAACATTCAATATATTTTTCCACATCAGAATCATCATCTGCTGTATCAGAAATTGAATTCATCAAAATGTCCAAGTATTTTAATACTAAACCAGAATCTACATATTTATACAGATATAAACTTCCAATATAAGTAAAACTTCCCAACATTTTGACTTTTTCTTTATTAATTTCACATAATGTATCATAATCTATTTTTTCATTGTTAATACAAAATTTACCCGTGATGTTAGTGTCATAATATTGTTTTACTTTTTCAATAAGCAGACTTTTAAAAATTTCTCCATATGTATCAATAAATGTATTTAAAATGCGAGCATATAAATCACTGAAATTAGCTTCATTAATTGCTTTATGAAATAATGTATCTAATGCCAACTGTCGAAATTCATCATCGGTTTTTGTTTGAACAACTTCTAATAAAGCATCGCGAATTTCATTAAAATTAGAAGCACTCAATTTATTCAATTTTGAATTTATACCTTCCACAAATTTATCTACCAGAGAAACTTCAATATTTTCCTTTTCTTTTCGCCATGTCTTCATTGTGTATTTCAATTTTACAGGACTTCTTCGGCGTATAAATTTATTATTGGCTTTAATTTCCATTAAACTATTAATAATATCTTCATCGAGCTCAGCAGTAATATGCTTTCCGATTTCCAATATTTCACCTGGACTATAAATTATAACAGATGCAGACATGTTTATTAATACAAAATTATTTTTAAGTAATTTTACATCAAATTTTTTTATTTAAAATTGTTTAAAAAAAAATAATTTTATTAATAAATTAATATTATCACTTTATCGTTTTTAAATCTCAATTTGCAAAATAATCCACATACACCTCACGTTTATTTGGACTTTTTGAACATTCCAAAGAGCAACAAGAATTATATAACATATAGCATTTGTGGCACATTGTGGTATGACGATTACATTTAGTGTTCATACAATTTACCATTGTGTCGGTTTTTTCATTACAACCAAAACATTTTGAAACAATTTCTGGATTCACTGTATTTACATTTGTCGCTGTCCTTCCATCAAATACATAACATTGTCCATTGAAATTTTCGCCACCTTGTTCTTTTCCATACATTATAATACCACCGTGAAGCTGCGATACATTTTTAAACCCCCGTTTCATCATAAAATTACTGGCTTTTTCACATTTAATGCCACCTGTACAATACATTAAATAATTTTTTTTCTTTGCCTCTTCTCCTTTAAATAATGGATGTGTTTTAAATACTTCTGGAAATTCATACATATTATTAATATCAAAACATACAGCGTCTTTAAAATGTCCAAGTTTATGTTCATAATTGGATCGCATATCTAAAATGACATTATTTGGATTTTGAATTTCTTTATGCCACTCATCTGGTTTTAAATGTTTCCCAGTGATTTCCAATGGATTGGCTTTTACACCCATACGAATAATTTCTTTTTTTACTTTAACTGTTAATTTTGGAAATACATGTTGTTGACAAGTATCATCTTTAAAATTAATTGTACCTGGTTCCAATTTTAATTCATGTTCCAAGAATTTTTTATAGGCATTACAGTCCTGTTGATTTCCAGAAATAGTTCCATTGATTCCTTCTGACGCAACAATAATACGTCCTTTTAAGGGACTTGTAATTCCACGAAGACTTTCAATTGAAGTATGAGTATTTTTTTCAGGAATGGGTTCATGGGAAGAATCAAGTGTTTGTATGAATTCCCAATGTTTTTCTTGAAGTTTTTCCGGATTAGTAATTGGAATATAATGATAATATAAAAGAACAATCATATTTCAGAATGTGTTATGTGTTTTTTAAAAAGAAAAATGTTTAAGTGATTTTATTTCAAATTTTTTAATTTTATGAGGTTTTTATTGTTCTGGTTATGGTTTTGACTTTGGGTTTGACTTTAATTTTGGTTTTGCATTAATATACTTTTTTTCAATTTCCCACAGAGGATAACCCACAATCGGGTAATTTTGAATGTGATTTTTTCCCTCAAATTTTTCCAACTCACGTGGCGTCATAGCTTCTTTTGCAAGTTCTATATTAATATTTTTTTCTGCTAAAGTTTTGTTACAATTATAACTATTTTTCACTCAATTACCCGCTGATCCAGTTGCAATTGTTGCAGCAATAGCTGGACCCGCAACTGGAATCGCAAATGAAGCAAGAAAAGCTGCAGTTAAACCGATTGATTTTAAATCACCAACACTATTTTCTTCAATAATTTTTTTTAGTTTCGCTAATTCTGCGTTTGCCTTTTGTGAATGTTTTCGGCGATCTCGCTCAATTTTGGCATCACGTATTTGTTGATCTGCTTCTTCTTTTTGTTTTTTTTTAATTTCATTAATTTTACGTCTTAGTTCTTCAGCATTCAAATTATTTAGATTTGGTCGTGTATCAATTACGTGGATAACAGATTGTTGTTGTATTTGTACATTTTTTACAACATCTGAATCCTGAAGTTCTTTTCCACAATAAATAAGTCGCATGTTTTCTGGTGGTGGTGCCAATTCATTATTTGTATTATTCAGTAACAATTTTACTTGAGAAATAGTTGCGTCATTCGCAATGCCTTTACAAGATAGTTGAATACCACTCAATGTTTTAAATAGTAGTTGCATGATTGATGTTTTAACACAAAAATTTAAAAAATTTTTATCACATCAAATTTTTATCATTGACAAACTAATTTTTATATTTATACATCATGATGGGAATACTTTTATAAATTCCTTTTTTTGTCACCATTTGCAAACCAGTTGTATTTATCACTGGATTAACGCCATCTCCATTTTCATTTAAAATCTGTTGAGTTATTGGATATTTTATTTTTAATTCCTCACTGACCCATTTATTTAAATTATATACATTAAATCCATCGGGAAATATAAAATGATGTTCATCCTTTGGTACAGAAATATATTTTCGAAAATAATCAATGTCATGAAATATACTTTTTGCTTTATAATAATGTGTTTTTGTCGATTTTGGTAAACCATTTTTATAAAACAGTAAATATTCATATGCCAAATCATAATTTGTATCTTTTAGTAATGTTGGTGGATGAAAATTTTTGTTTAAATACTTTTTCAAAGAATTTGAAAACTGTGAATTTCCCACTACATAAAATACCTGTGTTTTTCCATTACTTTTTATAGCCTCCTTTTCCATAAGTTCCAATAATGATTTTAAATCTTGCTGTTCATCTAATTTTTTTTCTATTTTACGTATTTTACCATTGGACGTAGAATATTGTTTGTTTAAAGTCGATAATTTTTGTTGCAAATTACGTATTTCAGATTCAAGTTCATTTTTTTCTTGTTGATATTTTGTATAATTGCGTCGTTCCATATCTAATTCATTTTGTAGTTGCTGTATTTTATCCATTTTTGATGAATCAATCTTTTATTTTGCCAAATAAAATTAAAATTAAATATAAATAAAAAAAATCAAAATAAAAAAAATGAAATTTATATTTAATTTACTAAAATTATGAACTACATTTTTTAATAAAAGCACTTAATCGATTGTTGTCTTTTATGGACAACCGTTTAAAAATTATTTTTGGTTTTCGTATTACATGATTGAAAAAGGAATTTGGTTCTAAAATAAATTTTTGATGGGATAAGTTCAAATATGATTGAATTTTTTCCGAACATTCTGGAATAAATGGTTGAATCATTACAGACAAACAAATGATAAAATGACACATTATGGCAAGCGAATTTTCAGCATGTTTTGGATTTTCTTTTAATTGTTTCCATGGCTCATGATCATCTAAAAATAAATTACATTTTCCAGAAAATTCCAAAAATTTGTTTTGTGCGCGTCGCAATTCCAAATTTTGGAATGCCTGGGTATATTCCAATAAAATGGAGAGATATTTGCGATTTAATTTATTAAATGGTTTAAAATCCACAATTTCTGGTATTTTCCCAAAATTCTTAAAAGTCAAACTTAATACACGATGAACCAAATTACTAAAATTATTAACCAATTCACTATTAATTTTTTGCTCAAAATCTAACCAATCAAATGTAGAATCATTTGTTTCTGGGCGAATTTTTAATAAATAGAATCGCCAGATATCAGACGAAATGCCAGAATCAATGGCATTATCACCAAAAACACCAATACCATTTCTTTTAGAAAAACGTCCACCTTCATAATTTAAATAATCTATTGCACTTAAATCATTAACTATGTTATATGGTTTACCACTTCCTTTTAAAATTGAAGGGAAAATCACAGAATGAAATGGAACATTGTCTTTTGCCATAAATTGAACTAATTTAACAGATGGATTCATCCACCATTCTTTCCAAGTAGATGGGTATTCATTTGCTGTTATAGATATATAACCAATTGGAGCATCAAACCAGACATAAAAGACTTTATCTTGGTACTTAGAACCGAATTTTTCCGTATCTGGAACTGGAGTACCCCATTTCAAGTCACGTGTAATACAACGATCTAATAATTCATTGGACAACCAAGATAATGTGATATTATTGGCAACTTGAGTCCATTTTCCTTGGTGTAACCATATATCTGTTAATTGAGATTTAAATTTGGGAAGACGTAGAAATAAATGATTAGTTTTACGAATTTGCAATTTATATTTTTCATTGAATTTATAGTAAGGATTAATTAATTCAGTG
>Ga0209533_1002948_pt1 | contig 15252 bp, 13 predicted proteins | sample COG_04_FD_184748 | JGI IMG/M metagenome (GOLD analysis project Ga0209533, IMG submission 184748) | Pelagic Microbial community sample from North Sea - COGITO 998_met_04 (SPAdes) (version 2) | ecosystem: Environmental > Aquatic > Marine > Neritic zone/Coastal water | place: Helgoland, sampling...
CAGGCGCCTTTGGTTCTTTCGCCCATGCGCCAACACGATGACGGTGACTATCGGCATCCTTATAAATAGCAGCCTGTAGCTCCTGCTCAGTCAAAACCCCTTGCAAGCGCTCGACCTCAGCGCTCAGCAGTGCCTCCACCTTATTCGCCTTACGTCGCGACCTCACTCCGTCGAGCACCACCGTTTGCACCGCGGTTTTCACGCCAAACAAGACTGAGCCTCGACCGTAGAATAACACTCCAGCCAACACCGCCGGAACCACCCCAATCACCGCCAATGGCAAAAAAACCCATCCACCAAAGAGCACAGGCACCATCATACACACACTTAAGATCGTCAGCAAAATGGCCATGACCTTACCGGTCGACGTCGGGCAGACCAGAATCGCCTCAATGTCGTTATAATACAACCGCTTATAAGCCTCCACATAGTGCCCCTCGACCACTAACAAATGGTCGTCGCCCAGATGTGCCGTCTGCACGCTCATGGTCGAGCGCCCCGACAGCTTCTTATACTGTGTGTGTTTCGCTGCCATTTAAAAGTCCGCTCCAAAAAACAGCGTCGCCACCATGAAGCCGCCATATCCGATTTCCAAAATGGCTAACAGCGCAGCCACCACGTAACGCCAGCGACTGCGACGCAAGAGACTCGTCGGCCCCGCACGCCATTTCACCGCACAAATCCCCAATGCTACAGGCGCAGTCAGCACCACGAACGGCCCGAGAATAACCGGAAAAATTACCAGCGATAAAGCGATATCATCCCATTTCGTGCAGCGACGCTCCTGCTTCACCGATGTATTATCAGCCAGTAAGGATTGCAGCGCTTCAAAACTGACAGTTTGGCCGTTCCATTCGGTCTGACACAAATCACAGATCAGACGTCCACTCACATCGCACAGTGCAGTGGCTGGCAGCTTCGGGTGGAAGAAACAAGTCGATTGCCCCCCCTCCAACACTTCCTCGGCGCGCACCGCATCGTTCGAGCGAATCACCGCAGGAAACAAACGGATGTAGTGGTTCGCCTGCGTAAAGTTCCACCCGTAATTATGCACTACCGGACGATCCGGCAGCGGCATCGTCCGCATGTTTTTTAATGACCGTAGCTCGTGCTGCATGCGAATCAATTTGAGCGCTTAAGCCTCATCGCTCAAATCATCATAGAACGCCGCAAAGGCAGCATACCAGTAAGTCATCGACCAGAGCAGACCGATTAGGAGCGCTAGACAGCCAAGAATGTGCCATCCGATAAAACTGACTGACAGGCTAAACAACTTCGACTTATGACCATCCATGCGGCGCGTGCTCTCTTTTAACACCTCAAAGACGCCCGCGTCTGGCTCATCATTCGCAATGAAATAAACCAGTGCGTAGCGTAGCCACATATAGATCCCGACAATCACAGCCGGAATCACCGCAACGGCGATACCAAGGAAAAACAACGGATGCTCTTCCGGCACACTCACGTCCATCATAAATACGGAACCCATCAATAAAGCACCTGGAATCGCTGCAGCGGTCGCTGCCAGCCCCACAAAGATGCCAACCAGCCAGTATAAGCCCACGCCTTTCCAAAACTTCGAAAAACCACTAAACAAGTTACCGACTTCCATGACCTCGCCGCGCGCTTGCCCCATAAAACATGCATGATAGCCCAGCGAGAGTGGCCCAATAATGGCCCACTGAATGAAAACACCAATAAAAGGCACCATCGCAGCGACCTGTTGAAGTAGTGAATTAAGAAACGTCACAACCACAGAGACGCCCCAATTCCCTGAAAGCGCCTCACGCGCCATCGCGCGTAGCTCACGGTTCGGCGTCGCACCCCCAGTGCCACGTCCACTCATCAGTGCGACTGGATTGCGAACGCCCTCCTTCAGACCCTGCGCATACGAATCGCGGCAGTGCGGACAGACTTGACGCCCTCCAGCTGGAATCAGCTCAGTTGTAGAGACGGATGCACCGCAACTCGGGCAGTTCACCTGCCCCGCGCCCGATGGCACCTTAGCCGCAAACACAGCACTATACGGCGACCAATCGCCCATACCTTCGCGCCAGACTAAATTATGCGCCTCAAGCGTGCCGGCCTCAACCAGTGACTTGAGCTCTCCCTCGGAGATTGGCCCCTGCTGCGCTCCATCCTTTTCATAAAACCAATTCATAATGTTTCCTCTGCTGACTGTTGTTAAATTGAACTCCCTTAAAGAGCTAACGGAGCTTCAGTGCATTACCATACTTAATCCCCAAAATCCATCACAAGTGCCAACCACTACTTCTGTGCCTGTTCGATAATCTTTAGCAGTGGCTCCTTATCAGCCGCGGCCATTTTCGAATCACTCACCGCATCATACGCAGCATCGGGATCGTCCTTCACCCACTTCTGCACGGTCTGTCTCAAGCTATTTTTTCGGGCATCTGCATCGGCGATCGTTTCCGACCAAATAAAGCCCGCCTCTGGGTCTGTTTTAGAAATATTACCCACCAAAGTCTTCACAGACGCATCCCGCGCTGGCCCATCGTCGAGCGTGGAGATCCACTCCGAAGCGGCCATGGGATCGTGCTGCACATACGCCTGCGCGACACGATTATAAATATCCGCCTCCTTCACCTTCTCAGAGTCAGGCAATTGAGCCAAACCAGCCACCGCCGCCTCCGGGTCTTGACGGGCCCATTGCGAATAGGCGGAACTCAAATTTGAGCTCAAACGATTTTCTGGCAGATCATTGACCATGTAACTGATCGCCTCACTAGGCTCCGATTGTATCCAATGATTCAACACCTGCCCGACTGAACTATTACGCGCTTGCTCATCCGAAAGGCTCTCGACCCACGCCAACGCACCCTGCCGATCATATTTCGTCCACTCGCCGACCATCTGGCTCGCGACTTTGCGTTGCAGCATCGGATCCTCGCTATTCAGAATCAAAGCACGCGCTGCCTCGCCTCCATTACGCGAGAGCTGCCAGCCCATACTCCCCAAAGCCCGCTCTCGCTCGTCCTCATATTCTAAGCTCTGCGCAAAGGCCAACGCCCCTGCTGGGTCACGCTCTGCCATCATGCTGGCAATCGAACTGAGCGCATTCATGCGCGCACTTCCCGGACGCATTTGTTGCATAAACTCCATCGCTCGATTCGGATCGGCCTCTGCCATACTACGCACGACATCACCCACTTTTTGATCATAGGTCGAGCCAGTCGCAACCGAGCCCACCCAATCGAACAATGACTCAATCTCTTCGTAGCTCTTGTTCCACGCGAAACTTTGAAAATGCAAATTACTGAGAATGTCACGTCGTTGCACGGGGTCTGCCTCAGACTCAATAAACGTCTTCGCAGTGTCCAGGTCCTGATTCAACAAACGCCGGAACACCTCCTTGCGCGAATTATAGACCGAACCATCCACTGGCAGTGAGTCCAACCATTTCAGGGCCTCCATCGGCTCACTCGCCACCCACTCTTGCATCGCACCCGAGAGCGCTTGCACTTTCATCGGGCTATCCTGCATAGCCAATGCCGCTTGCCGTGCCGCAGCACCATCCTTCATCGCCCACTGCGAGAAAATCTGCGAATATACATACTGCGCATTACGCAGCTGCCCCGAATCAGTCTGCTCGTCCGCCAAGCGCAAGGCCTCCTGCGGATCTTTGGCAGCAACCGTTCGAATGATCGCCTGAACCGCATGGCTACGCAGTCGCCGGTCGTCCATCTGTTGCACCATCTCCATTGCGCGAGTCGGGCTCTCTGCCGCAACGGTGCGAACCACTGCCTGCATCGCCGAGTTACGCATGCTCGAATCACCAAGCGCTGCCGCCGCAGCATAGGCTGCATTCACATCAGTCTTCGCCCACGAGCCAAATAACGCATGCTGCATGCCCCAGCGCTTCTGCTGCGGCATCGACTCCAAATGCGCCAACATCCCCTGCGGATCACTCTCCGCCCACTTCGTCGCCAATAAACTACCCATGACCCAATTCGTCACCTGATTCGAATCATCCATCGAATCCAACAACTTCGGAAAGTCCTCGTCCGAGAGTCCCTGCACCCGCGCATGCAAGGCACCGATCTGATCAAACTGGCTCTTCGATTTGAGCGACGCCAACCATGCCTCACTGATGCCAGAGTTTGGCACGATCTCTTCGTCGGACGCAACCGGAGCACCCGCCTCGACCTCGACAGGCAACACTGGCGAACCATCTTCAGCCAGCGGCGATTCGAGCGCAGTGGAACTACGACTCGTCCACTCATGCTGCGGCGAGAGGACAAAACCACCCGCCAAACCGACAGCGAGCGCAACAACAAGAGGCAACCATTTCATAGAATCCCAAACCTAGAAATCGCGAGGCAAAGCGCAAGCGCAGGTTTGCGACATCACTCCATCGCCAACTCGTCGCCGTCCATCGTGAAACGGACTGTCGATTGCTCGGCGACTTGGCCACTGAGAATGCCGCGAGCCAGGCGCGTCTCGACTTGCTTTTGTAAGAAGCGCTTGAGTGGACGCGCGCCGTAAACCGGATCGTAACCTTTCTCGCCGATCCACTTGCTCGCTGCTTTGTCGAACTCGATGGTGATCTGACGATCTGCCAAGCGTGCGTTCAAGTGAGCGAGCAACAAGTCTACGATCTTGGTGATCTCTTCGAGCGTGAGTGGCTTGAACAAAATGACGTCGTCGATACGATTCAAGAACTCCGGCCGGAAGCCTTGGCGCAGCTCAGCCATCACCGACTCACGCACATTCTCGGGAATCTCATCGCCAGAGACGCCTTCGGTTAAGTAGCGACTGCCGACATTAGAGGTCATAATGATCACCGTGTTTTTAAAATCGACCGTGTGCCCCTGCGAATCGGTAATGCGTCCATCGTCCATCACTTGGAGGAGCACGTTGAATACATCCGGATGCGCCTTCTCGATCTCGTCGAAAAGCACGACGCTATATGGCTTGCGACGCACGGCTTCGGTGAGTTGGCCGCCTTCATCGTAACCGACGTAGCCCGGAGGCGCTCCGATTAGACGAGCAACCGAGTGCTTCTCCATGTATTCCGACATGTCGAGGCGCACGATGTTATCCGCCGAATCAAACAAGGTCTCCGCCAAGGTGCGGGCGAGTTCGGTCTTGCCGACGCCCGTGGGGCCGAGAAACAGAAAGCTACCAATCGGACGGCGGGGATCCTTGATCCCCGCACGCGCACGCAGGATCGCTTCCGAGACCAGCGTCACCGCTTCGTCTTGGCCGACGACACTCTCGTGCAACACCTCGCCGAGGCGCAGGAGCTTCTCACGCTCGCCTTCGACGAGTCGTGTGACAGGCACACCGGTCCACTTCGAGACAATGTCGGCAATCTCTTCCTGAGAGACTTCCTCTTTCAAGAGTGCGCCCTCCTTCGCCTCCACGGCTTCGAGCGCCTGCAGCTTTTCTTCAAGCTCCGGCATCTTACCATGGCGCAGTTGCGCAACCGCATTGAGATCGTATTCGCGCTCTGCCTTCTCCATGGCAATGCGAGTCGCATCGAGCTCCTCACGCACAGCGCGGATCTCGTCAATGGCGCCCTTCTCGTTGTCCCATTGCGATCGGAACACGGCTTCTTCCTCGCGAATATTGGCGAGCTCTTTCGAGAGCGTTTTGAGACGTGCCTTCGAGGCATCGTCCTTTTCGTTCTTGAGCGCGGCTTCTTCGATTTCGAGTTGCAAACCACGCCGCGTGAGGGCGTCAAGTTCTTGCGGCATGCTGTCCATCTCCGTGCGAATCATCGCACAGGCTTCGTCGACGAGGTCGATTGCTTTATCAGGAAGGAAGCGATCGGTGATGTAGCGATGCGACAGCACAGCAGCTTGCACGAGCGCATTATCCTGAATGCGCACCCCGTGGAACAGCTCGAAGCGTTCGCGGATACCGCGCAGGATCGAGATCGTATCTTCAACGTTCGGCTGATCCACCTGCACGGGCTGGAAACGACGTTCAAGCGCCGCGTCCTTTTCGATGTATTTCCGATACTCATCGAGCGTAGTCGCACCGACACAGTGCAGCTCCCCGCGGGCGAGCATAGGCTTGAGCATGTTGCCCGCATCCATCGCCCCTTCGGACTTACCGGCACCGACAATCGTATGCAGCTCGTCAATAAACAGGAGAATGCGCCCTTCGCTGGATTTGACCTCTGCGAGGACGGCCTTGAGACGTTCTTCAAACTCACCGCGATACTTCGCGCCCGCAATCAACGAGCCCATATCGAGCGCAAAAATGGTCTTATCCTTGAGTCCTTCGGAAACATCACCACGCACGATACGTTGCGCGAGGCCTTCGATGATGGCGGTCTTACCGACACCAGGCTCACCGATCAGCACGGGGTTGTTTTTGGTCTTGCGCGAGAGAATACGAATGACGCGGCGGATCTCCTCATCACGTCCGATCACGGGGTCCATCTTGCCCTTACGCGCCTGCTCGACCAGATCGATGCCGTATTTCTCCAGCGCCTCGAAGGTCGTCTCCGGGTTGCGACTCGTTACGCTTTGACCGCCACGTAACGATTTAAGCACTTCAAGCACCTTATCGCGGTCGAGTGTGAACTGCTGAAAGAACTGTCCGAGTTTGCCCTTCGGATCTGCCGCCAACAAACCGAGGAACAAGTGCTCGGTGCTGACGAATTCATCCTTCAATGCGGCTTTCTCTTTGTCCGCCTGAGTGATCGCCTTCTGCAGTGCCGACGAGACATAGACCTGACTGACGTTCACGCTACCAGTCGCCTTGGGCAGCTTGTCGATCTCGCGCTCAGTGGCGAGTTGCACCGCCGAAGGTGTGATTTGTAAGCGCTCCAAGAGACTGGGCACGATGCCGTCTTCCTGTTGAACAAGTGCAAGGAGGAGATGCCAGACGTCGATCTCCTGTTGACCGTGACTACGCGCAAGGTTCTGCGCCTCCTGCACGGCAAAGGCAGATTTCTCTGTAAAGGTGTTAAAATCAATATTCATACCCTTAACCTTGCACAACTCGTTCCAGCTCACAACACAGCTCCACGAATATCGCAACATACTAATTAACAGCTATTTACAAACACAGACCAGGAATTAAACATTCATCCACACCTGCAGAACAGAGACAATCTGCCACTCGAAGCGACAAAATGTCCCATCAAATACCAGCGAATGGCACTCGACAAGGGTTCAAGCTCTCACAACTTGTACGGCAAGTATGTTTCGACTAACACAAACCGCCTCCACCTATCTAAGTGCCACACTCCTCGTGGTCGCGGGTTGCCAGCTGTCCGCCTTTGAGCAGGGCACCTACTTCATCTTTCAACTCGTTGATCAAGCCGAAGACACGAAAGTCATCGATCAGCGACTCGCACTCGATAGTAAGCTGTTCGTCGAAGCAAAAAAGGCACAAACAACCTCTGCTCCTGCAACAGAGAAGAGTTCCGAGTTCGAAATGGACTACAGTTCCTTGGGCACGACTAACAGTTCAGGCTTTGAAAGCACCTTCTCTACCACCAGCGAAACAACGGGCACGAGCGATACCTCGTCCTTCAATCTCAGCACCGAGAAGAACACGACCTCCCTATTCGGCAACTGATCGGAGCACTTGAACAGCGAGGGCATATCCCCTTCCCTCACCATTGAATTAAGAAAATCGTCGGGTGCGCGCTTGCGCGTCACCTGCCGAGCCTAAGCCCCGACCGACGCAGGAAATCGAAAACACCGCAGGGCATCTGCAAGCAGAGCCCCCACCATAGCTCACCTCACAAGCTAAGCTTTCTTAATTTTCGGAACTCGCTTGCGGTTCGGATACAGCGTCCGACACATTTCGCACACCGTGCCATCGCACCCACGAGCCGAGCAATGCTCACGCCCGTAGTAGATAATCTGTAGGTGCAAGGCGTTCCAACTCGTCTCCGGAAAGAGCCGTTTCAAATCGCGTTCGGTCTGCACCACACTCTTACCATCCGTCAGCCCCCAGCGCTGCGCAAGTCGATGGATGTGCGTATCGACCGGAAAGGCTGGCACGCCAAATGCCTGCGACATGACGACCGACGCCGTCTTATGCCCCACAGAAGGGAAAGTCTCCAAAGTCGCCATATCGGCAGGCACCACACCGCCATGATCATCGACCAGCATCCGCGAAAGACCAGCAATGCCTTTCGACTTCATCGGTGAGAGTCCACACGGGCGAATGATCTCGCGAATCTCCTCCACCGGCACTGTAACCATCGCCTCCGGCGTATCCGCCCGGGCAAACAGTGTCGGCGTAATTTGATTCACCCGCACGTCGGTGCACTGCGCGGAAAGCAAGACCGCGATCAGCAACGTATAGGGGTCTTTATGATCCAACGGAATCGGCGGATTGGAATACAGCGCCTCCAACCGATTCAGCACATGAGCCGCGCGTTCTTTTTTAGTCATCGCTTCTACTTGAATACGAAAAAAGCCGCCCTTGAAAGGACGGCTTTTTGAAAATCAAAAGAACGGCGGTCTAGAACCAGCCTTTTTTGCCGTTAATATAAGTCGCAACGAAATCTTCGTCCGTCTTGGTCAAGTAGATGATACCTTCAATCAGGCCGATGAGCCCTGTGATGAAACCAAGCATACCCAGACTAATAATAGTCAAAACTAGCATGATGACTCCCTCTTTCGTGTAGCCCAGAATGAACTTATGGATACCAAAGGCTCCAAGGAGAATCCCCAAGATGCCGGCTGCGATTTTCTTTTCTGACCCTGCTGGTTTGTCTGACATAATAATAAGTAATGTTTGGATTAATGACGCAGTTGAAGAACTATCCAAAGATAAGGTCTTTGATCCAGATAAAAATGCCTCCCCGAGCTCGATTAGTGACTCAGCGAAAATTCGATGCGCCATGAGTATTTCGCGCTCACGGCTTGGCCATTTCGTATCGGCGTGGAAAATCGTGTCGTCGCAGCGCCAGCCTTTGCCGGAGCGATGAACTCCTTATGTGAGTAGTTCAGTACCTCCTGCACTTCCACGCGCCCGCTTGGATCAATAAAAACAAGTAATTGCACATAGCCCTCCACCCTTCGACGCTGGAGCTGCACGGGATATTGAATACGGCCATAACGCGTGACGTGGGGCACTTCATCGAGATCATCGAAACCATAGCGGCTCATCAGTTGCTCGGCGGACTCGACCTGAAAGTTTAGATCCAAACTGTCGCCAATCGTCAACTCCCCGCCCACTCCGGGATTCAAGCTCAACTCCAATTGCTCCAAACTCGGCAGCGGTGGGGGGGTGTCGAGTTCCGGTGGCGGTTCCTCTTCCTTCTCAGGCGGAGGCGGTGGCGGATCGCTCGGTGGTGGCGGTGGAGGTGACACTGCCAACACCAGTTCGTCGATCGGTTCAGCCGTTGCTGGCTGCACTTCGCTGAACTGCACCAGAGGGATCAACAGGAAGATTAGCAAAGCGACCACCACGCCCAACACCATGCTAACAGCAAGGTTGGAGCCTTTTTTGGGTGGTTGATACAAGCGCGTCATAAGAAACCGCGCATATTCTACGCTTTTATCTTTCTGTCAAAGTCCGAGCAACGGGAAGCACCACTAATTCGCATTCTCGATACTCTCATCGAGAACGCGATCCCGCTTCTCGACCTGACTCTCACCGGCATCTATCACACTAAGTATCATCTGAGCGCCATATTGCAGGCACATTCCAGCAAGCCCTGCCAGCACCAACGCAATGATCGCGGGAACCTTGCTGAAATCCCATAATTTGGAAGAGACAAACATCCCCGCCAACACAAACACGATGCCAAAGGTCGCCCACGGCAGGTATTGCGTCGCCCACTCTGCCTTAATCTCAGGCAAGGCATACAGCTCAACCGCCACATAGCCCAACGCTGCCAATAACAATGGAATCATCACCGCAAAAGCAGCGACTACGATCCCCTTCGAACTACCGAAGACGCCCGAAAGTAAACGAGCCACAACCAACATGCCGCCTACCGCAGATCCAATCACGATATAAAAACCGGAAGTGCCGACTTCGAAAGGAAACACCATCTCAAGGAAGGCGATTAGAGAATCTAGGATGGGTTTTAGCATAAGGGTGAGAGTTAGAGAGAATGAATGAGGTCGAGTTTACGTTATGAAAGTCACAACAGATTGCGACCTCATTTTACTCCCCACACGCTAGCGCGCCGCAACCGTATCGACGAGCTCCGCATATAATTGCGTCAACTCCGGCATCTCAAGGCCAACCGCCTGACCGCGCCGCAACGGTTCGCGAAAAATCGCGTCCACCTCGACCGCACGACCATCGAGGTAATCGATCAAGGACGACGGACGATACGCGCCCATCGTCTCAGTCACATCGAATTGCCCCTGCAAGAAGGAATCGGCGATCTCGTGCCCGCACAAAGCCGCCGCGGCTTGGATCTCCTCCATTAAACGACGTGCCCGATCCGCGAGTGAGGCATCGGCCAAAATCAAATCCGTCGTAATACCGCCCGCCGCAATTGCCAGCCCATTGAAAGGCACATTCCAGCACAACTTACGCCAGAGCGCCGCATCCAACACCGGCGAGACATTTGCCTTCACGCCTGCTGTCGCAAAGTCCGCGACGACCTCAGCCGCACGCTCGGGCCAGCGATCCCCGAGTGAACCGATTTCGACACGCCCGGGCAAATAGTTCTCCACCACGCCGGGAGCGGTTCGATTCACACACACGAAGCACAACCCAGCCAGCACCGGATTGCCCGAAAAATGCTTCGCCAAAAACTCGGCGTTGCCCATGCCGTTTTGCAAGGTGAGCAGTGTCGTCCGCCCCGGCTCGACCAAGGCTTGCAGGCTCGGCAGCAAGTCAGGGTTCACCGTCGCCTTTGCCGAAATAATAACCAAATCGACAGCCCCGATCACCGCAGCATCTTGCTCGATACCACTCGGCCGAATCGTATGCGTCTCGCTTAGCTCACCCGAACGCGGATCCACCATCCGAATCGTAATCCCGTCCTCACGAAGCGCCGCAGCATCGGAACGCGCCAGCACATGCAACGCAGCACCAGTCTTCGCCAGTAAACCGCCGTAATAGAGACCTATCGCCCCAGGACCAACGAGCGCGCAACGAGTGGATGAACTCAAAAATGACATGCCGCTAATTAGGCCACACGATAGAGTGGCAGCAACGGGAAAATGGGAACGTCACTGCACAGATTAGTTCGAACCACGAATCAGCTGTCCCGAAGAAATGAAGAGATCTGGTAATCATTCAGGCAGTTCTTGATTGCAGGCAAAATCGAGTCCGCACACAAGAGAGGCTGGATTCTTGAACGGCGGATTCAGCGAAACTCAACACTGGGCCCTCATTCTTCGCGGACTCGCGAAGCCATTTCGGCCACCAAACCTCAGCAAACGCGCAGATCGGAACCGCTTCGCGAACTCCGCTACACACAATACCTCACTTCAGACGAACCTTCGAATCGACCAGCGCCTTTCCCTTTTCAGGATAATCCAGCGTGTATTGCAGGCCGCGGCTTTCTTTGCGTTGCAAGGCGCAATCCACCACCAAACCGGCGACCAGAATCATGTTGCGCAGCTCCAACAGGCTCTCATCGACCTTAAAATTCCAGTAGTAATCGTTGATCTCGCGGTCGAGGGTTTGGATGCGGGTGCGGGCGCGTTCGAGGCGCTTCGTGGTGCGAACGATGCCGACATAGTCCCACATCGTGCGCTTCACTTCGTCCCAATTGTGCAGGAGCACCACGCGTTCATCGGAGTCGCGCACATCGCCATCAATCCAAGTCGGCAATTCAACCGAAGCTGTAGGCGTCGCCGAAAGATACTCACCCACCGCAGTGGCGCCACGGTTCGCCATGACGACTGCTTCGAGCAGCGAATTACTTGCCAAACGATTTGCGCCGTGCAGCCCGGTGCAGGCGACTTCACCGCAGGCATAGAGCCCCGCCAGCGATGTCTCACCGCTGAGATTCGTCTTCACGCCACCACACAGATAATGCGCAGCCGGCACCACCGGAATCATGTTCTTTTCCAGCGCAATCCCCTGCTTCGCACAGAAGTCGTAGATATTGGGAAAATGATCGTGGAGCTTCTTCGACGAAATGTGCCGAGTATCCAGCCAGACATGACGCGCCCCGGCCTGCTTCATTTCGGAGTCAATTGCACGTGCCACGATATCGCGCGGGGCGAGATCCTTACGCGCATCATAGCGCTCCATGAAAGCCTCACCTTTGAGATTACGTAAAATGCCGCCTTCACCACGGACGGCCTCACTGATAAGGAATCGATCCGAATCGCGGCTGTAAAATGCGGTTGGGTGGAATTGGATAAACTCCATATTGCGCACTTCGACGCCCGCACGATACGCCATCGCAATACCGTCGCCCGTTGCGATAAAAGGATTCGTCGTGTATTGATAGACCTGCCCGATCCCGCCAGTCGCCATCATCACCACACGCGATTTAAACGTTTCCACCTGCTCCGAATGCGTATTGAGCGCATAGAGTCCGAGCACGCGGTCGTCCCCGAGTAGCCCGAGCTTCGACGCTGTGATCAGCTCCACCGCAAAGTGGTGCTCGAAGGTATCGATATTCGACGAGGTCGCGATGCCATGCAGCAATGCCTCTTCGATCGCCTTACCTGTCACGTCTTTGACGTGCAAAATGCGGCGCTGTGAGTGTCCGCCCTCTTTGCCGAGCGAGACGGTTCCGTCATCCAGTTGAGTAAACGCCACACCTCGTCGCGCCAACTCTTCGGTGCTCGACGCGCCATCGGTCAATATCTCGCGCACCGCAGCTTCGTCGCAAAGCCCATCGCCCGCATCGAGCGTATCGGCCACGTGCATCTCCACATCATCGGTCTGCGAAGTCACAGCCGCGATGCCGCCCTGCGCATAGTTGGTGTTCGATTCTGCCGAATTCTTCTTAGTAATAATCGCCACGCGCTGCCCGGCCTCGGCGACTTTAAGCGCAAAACTCAGGCCAGCGATTCCACTGCCGATGACGATTACATCGTAAGGTTTAGACATAATTAAAGTGCGATATTGTCGATGAGACGAGTCTGATCGAGCCATGCCGCGACGCAGACCATATGCTGCCCGGGGATGATCTCCCGCCCTGCTGGCTTCATCGTGAGACGGTCAACCACCTGCACATAAATCACACGCACACTCCGAGCCATCGATAAATGATGCGTAATCTCCGCAACCACACGATCTACGCTACGGACGCCCTCTTCGTGCACCATGCGGTGGGCGAGCTGTAGCGCCTTCGAAATATTGAGCGCCTCTGCATGCTGCGTGGTCGTAAGGTAGCGATTCCGCGAGCTCGTCGCTAAGCCATCGTCACCGCGCTTCGTCTCGCCGATCACGATCTGCGCTGGGATATTGAGATCCGTCACCATCTTCTGAATGACGGCACATTGCTGCGCATCCTTCTGCCCAAACACCGCGATATCTGGCCGCGTGATGTTAAATAATTTCAGGCACACCGTCGTCACCCCACGAAAGTGGTTGGGCCGCGAAATTCCGCACAACCCAGAGCCCACGTCCTCCTCATTCACATAAGTCGAATAGCCCTGCGGATACATTTCCTGCACCGAAGGATTGAACACAATATCCGCTCCGCGCGCGGCACATTTCTCCAAATCAGCCTCCAAAGACTTCGGATACCGTTCGAAATCCTCGTTCGGTCCGAATTGGGTGGGATTGACAAAAATCGAAACAATGACCTTATCGGCACGCTCCTTCGCAATATCAATTAACGAGAGATGCCCGTCATGGAGGCAACCCATCGTTGGCACTAGCCCGATTAGTCGACCGCTGGAGCGCAGACCGATGGCGTGAGATTGCATTTCGTTGACCGATTGGATTGTTTGCATAACAAATTTTCGGAACAGGTTACCCTTGTATCACACTTTATCAAAATAATAATCAGAACTTAACACACCATCCATACAACTTATGAGCGATTCATACATCCAAGAACTCTTCGCTGAGCGCATCGGCGGCAATCAATACGGCAAATCCACTGCCATCTACAAGTTTGAGAAGATCAAGCGCGCCAAGAAGGCGGCCAAAGAGGCGAAGCCTGACGTCGACCTGATCGACATGGGCGTCGGTGAGCCGGACGAGATGGCATTCCCGATCGTGGTCAAAGCCCTGCAAGACGCAGCCGCACAGCCCGAAAACCGTGGCTACGCGGACAACGGCGGTGACGATTTCAAAGCCGCAGCCGCTCAATACATGGCAACCGTCTTCGGCGTGAAAGACATCGATCCAGCGACTGAAGTGGTCCACTCGATCGGCTCCAAGACCGCGCTTTCGATGATTCCCGCCTGCTTCATCAACCCAGGCGACGTCGTTCTAATGACCTCTCCAGGCTACCCGGTGCTCGGCACACACGCCAAATATCTCGGCGGTGATGTCTACAACATGCCACTCAAGGAGGAGAATGACTTCCTCCCCGAGCTCGACGCCGTCCCAGCCGACGTCGTTGCCAAGGCCAAGATCATGGTGCTCAACTACCCGAACAACCCGACCGGCGCCTCCGCGACACTCGAGTTCTTCGAAAAAGCCATCGCGTTCGCCAAGGCCAACAACCTGATCATCCTGCAAGACGCCGCGTATTCCGCGCTAATCTTCGAAGGCAGCCCGATCTCGATCTTCCAAGTTCCAGGCGCGAAAGATGTCGCCATCGAGCTACACTCGCTCTCCAAGAGCTACAACATGACTGGCTGGCGCATCGGCTTCGTCGTCGGTAACCCGCTCGTCGTGCAAGCCTACGCCGATATGAAGGACAATTCCGACTCAGGCCAATTCCTCGCCATCCAAAAGGCCGGCGCCGTCGCCCTCGAGAATCCACAGATCACCGAAGAGATCTCTGCGAAATACTCGCGCCGCATGGATCTGCTCGTGGACGCGCTCAACGGTGCAGGCTTCAAAGCGAAAAAGCCAAAGGGCAGTTTCTTCCTCTACGTCGCCGCACCGAAGTCAGCGACGATCGATGGCAAGACCACCGAGTTCGAATCTGGCGAAGCCTGCAGCCAATGGCTCATCACCGAAGAGCTCATAAGCACGGTGCCTTGGGATGATTGCGGCAACTTCGTCCGCTTCTCCGTGACCTTCGCCGCGAAGGGCGAAGCAGCCGAGAAGGCGATCGCTGCCGAAATCGGCCAACGCCTAGCGAAATACACGTTCGCATTCTAAGGGAACCAAACAGTCCCCCGCTTTAAACAAAAGCACAGTCCGAGGACTGTGCTTTTTTGGGCCTAGCGGTGAGCGTCCGTAGGAACGACCTCCCGA
>Ga0209533_1002952_pt1 | contig 15242 bp, 14 predicted proteins | sample COG_04_FD_184748 | JGI IMG/M metagenome (GOLD analysis project Ga0209533, IMG submission 184748) | Pelagic Microbial community sample from North Sea - COGITO 998_met_04 (SPAdes) (version 2) | ecosystem: Environmental > Aquatic > Marine > Neritic zone/Coastal water | place: Helgoland, sampling...
CGGGTTATTATGTTCCTACTAAAACTGCCACAGGTCAATCTCCTTGTAAACCGGGATCTTATTCTAGTAGTTTAGGATACTCAACATGTTCACCTGCAGAACCGGGTTATTATGTTCCTACTAAAACTGCCATAGGTCAAGTACCAGCACCTAAAGGAAGTTATACATCTATAACAGGAGCGACTGCCACATCACCTTGTCCGCCAAGTTCTTATACTAACAAGACAGCACAATCTAAATGTACAGATTGGACAAAGGTAACTCCCGGTAAACAATTTTATTCAGGTAGTGGGACTAGTGTTACAGATGTAGGTATTTCAGATTTTACTATATGTTCTGGTAATAATTATACATCAACTGCTGGTTCTGTTGGAACACCGGGAGAAGGCAATGGTAAAAACTCTTCATGTACAACTGCGACAACTTGTCCTACTAATCAATATACAACACGCACATTAGATAACGGAAGTCCATTAATTACAGGAAAGGATATTGGTTGTAATACTGCGACAACTTGTCCTACTAATCAATATACAACACGCACATTAGATAACGGAAGTCCATTAATTACAGGAAAGGATATTGGTTGTGCTAAGAAAAGTACTTGTCCTTCTGGTAAATATACATCAGTTACAGGCAATCCAGGAACGCAAAAAATACCCGGTCAAACACCTACATGTGAAACATATCCTGAATGTTCTTCTAATGAATTTATATCAGATATAGGTAGTCGGGGAGGTTTTGATACTACTGGAGTAACACCTACATGTACAAAATTCATAGAAAATTGTCCTCCTGATCAATATGTTTCTAAAGTTGGTACTAGAGGAACACCCTTTTCAACACTTGGTACACCTTTTACTTGTCAAACCAGATACTCGTACCAGCAGAACCAATATGTAAAAGAACCATCAGCATCATTTATACATGATTGGATTAATGATATAACTACTGAAACTGCGCAAGAATTATTAAATTTAGTAAATTACGGCGGGCGCTTGGGCATTTCTGATATATATTCGTCAACTATCGATGGTAAGTATTCTACATGGGGTTGTAAGAGCGGATTTAAATTGAATGAAAAAGCCCGAGACATACAAGATGATGCCTCTAGAACAGATAATCCTTTATGTATTGCGTGTGAAACAGGGACATATCAACCCGGTGACCCGTCAACGGCAACAGTTTGCGAACACAAACATGAATGTCCAGCTGGAGAATACGATCAATATGCTAAGAATACTACTAAATCTCCTAGTTGTACTAAAAATGAATGTACCTGTATTAATGGAACAGGTGCGACTAGTACTGATTGTACAGGCCAGGAAAAATGTGCTTCTTGTAAGGACGGATACTCTCTACGAGGTACTACCTGCTCCCCTAACCCTACCTGCCCAGATGGAGAATACGATCAATATGCTAATGATCCTACTAAATCTCCTAGTTGTACTAAAAATGAATGTACCTGTAGTAATGGAACAGGTGCGACTAGTACTGATTGTACAGGCCAGGAAAAATGTGCTTCTTGTAAGCCAGGATATACACTTAATAATAGTACGAAACAATGTGAGGCTGTTCCGGCTGGAAAATCCCAACCCATGGACCGGTACCAAGCCTGGAGTGCCTTTGATTGTCTACCGGGAACTTATAGTAGTGAACCAGGAGCTACTAAATGTTCACCTGCTGATATAGGATATTACGTCTCCGGCACCGGCCAAACAAATCAATTACCTTGTCCGGCTGGCTGGACGACATCAATTACTGGATCTACCAAATGTTATCCCAAATGTACGACGACGCTGGCCCCAGGGCCGTCACACTATTGTAGTGATATTGGGCACTCGGACAACGGATGCGACCAATATTATGAGTTTTATGGTGGAAAATATTTCAATTGTAAGGACAATCCGGATAACCATTTTTGGAACTCTGAAAGCAAGTGCTTAGGACCCACCGCGGACGAGGTATTCGATGCTTCTAAAGTATCGACAACTGACGGCTTCGGCATGCAGTGCGTAGGTGGCATACACCTGTACTAGACCTTCTGAGGCGATTAAACCAATATTTTTTATAATTTATTTATATATATGAATAAATTTTACTCATTATTAATATTTTTATTATTAATAATATCAGTTTTATTAATAATAAACAAAAAATATGATATATTTATATTTTATTTATTCTTTTTATTGATTGTATATTATAAATCAAATATTAAAGAAGGATATAAAAATATCAGTATAGATAAATTAAAAAAAACAAATAATTTATTAGACAAATTAATTAGATTATTTAATTATAATAATCAAGATTGTATAGGAGAATTTATACCTCAAGAATGTAATAGAGGTTGTGGTTATGGGATGAGAGATGAAATTTATAATATTACACAACAACCAGGCGATAAAGGATATAAATGTGCTCATAAAGAAGGAAAAATAATAAGTGTTCCTTGTATGGATAAATTATGTGAATCAGGTGATTTATGTATAAATAATAATGATTGTGCTAATAATTCATGTGATGAAACTTTCAAATGTGCAAATTTAGAATGTTCTAAAGAAATGATTGATAATTGTAATACATATGATAAATGTAATTCTTTGAATAGTGATAATAGTGGTGTAATGTATTCATGGGATAATAATAAATGTAATGTATCATTCACACAATATGGAACTAATATAACATCTGAAGAAACTATAACAACATCACAATAAAATCTTACATATACGAACATCTGATAACTGAGATAATTTCATAACATTTTTATCATTTTTATAATCATTTATATATTTAATTTCTTTTATACCACTTGCAGCCATTATTTTAAAACAATGAATACACGGATAATGTGTTATATATGCTGTACATCCGTCACAACTTACCCCTCTCCTAGCGCAATCTGCTATAGCATTTTGTTCAGCATGAACTGTCGCCTGTTCATGATTATTCTCTACAATCGATTCATGTTTTGCTCCTGGCAAAAAACCATTATATCCTTGTGATATAATTCTATTATCTCTAGTTAACATACACCCTACTTGTAATCTATCACAAGGTGATCTTAACGCCGTATTCTCAACAATTACTTTAAAATATTCTTCCCATGATGGTCTTTTTTTACTATCCATTTTTAATATATTTATTGTTTATTTTTTAAATGACAAACAATATGAGTGTTAGTAAAATCAATTACTTTATCCAAACAATCATCCCAGAATAGTTTATCAAAACCATATTCTACTGAATTTTGTTCCTCATTATAACATTCAATATGAAGCGCTTTTTCTTTACCTGTCATAAACATATATGCGTTTAGTTGTACCTTTTCATAATCAGGGATCATGTTAAATAGTCTTTTAGTCCTATTCTTTGTTTCGACTACATATTCATCATTCATACCATCAACTTTTCCTCTAATAAATACTACATATCTTCCTTCAGGATCTATATGTAATTCTTTTTCATACATTTGTGAATTCCTACTGTCAATCACAATGTTGCGTTTCTGCTGTGTCTTATCAAGATTTTTATCCTCCTTGATATTGCCTCGCTTCATCCTCAAATCTTGTTTAACTGACGATTCTAAACACTTATTGAGAACGGGCATAGATTTAAGAACATCATCTGCTTTCTGTTTAGATTGATCCTCTGTAATATTTTCATTAAGAGATTTAGTCATTACTTGTTGTTTAATCATATTTTCAACCTGTTTCAATGAACTCTTTTCATCGATTTTTAGTTCATTCTTAATACATTTTAAATCCTTATCAGATAATGATAGAAGTGATTCTTCAATCTTAGATTTTGGGATATATTTCTTAACAATCTTACTGCGATTTAAAACAGCATCAATAGCTTTTTGAATTTTTTCATATTTGTTATGTCCGGTGATAATAGCGAGTTCACTTGCAATAATTGTGATCTTATTCATATTTATAATATTAGTAAAAAACTTTTAAATATAAATCAAATTTATTATTATTAATAATCATCTGTCATTCCATAACATATATCACACATACATTGGGCACCCGTTGATAATATACCACAAGGTAATACATCACCTTCATTATATTCTTCATAAATCCGTATGGCATGATCCACATCTAGTTGTTTCGTTATAGGACAATTATAAAATGGATAAGAAGGTTGCATAAATGAAACATTCATACTTATAACACGTTTCTCATTTATTTTCCAAAATGTATCATCTAAATGTATTTTCGAGAAATAATTATGATTTTTATGTAGTTTATCTTTATACATATTTATATGAAATTCACGAGCAAACTTTGCTCTTGATTTAGGAACTTCTTTATTTAGTGTAGTGATAAGATCAAAATCTTTCAGAAATCTTAAAGACGATGTTTCCATATTGTTTATATAATTAATTATTAATTATCAAATTTAATTATTTTATCATAAGTGTTTCTTAACTTTTTTTGATCACATTCTCTAATGTTGTATTTTTCTTCTATGAATTTAATAAATTCAGGGTCATCTATTTTATGTGTTAAATACATCATAGTAGGATCAATTTTATTATTATATAAATATCTTTCATTTGATATGTATATTAATGATTTACTAACATATTTATTATTAATTACTTTCTTTTGATTCATATCGTTATTCAAATAATATTTAGGAATAATTATCGATAAAGTTATAAAAAGATCATAAAGATCAATATGATTTTTAATATAATATGTGTTTACATTCTCAGCTTGACAACATGATTTATATATTTTTTTTATGATATCCAAATCTTTTGTCATAAAATGAATATTATCAAGTATATCAAAATAAAGATTATTTGTTATTTGAGAATATCTTATTATATCAGTAAAATCTGTTGTTGAATATATTTTCTTTATTGAATCATCTATAAAATTATCTTCATAATTATAAACTTGTGAATAATTATCTTTTAGATTTATAACATTTATATTTGATATAATATTAGTTACTTTCGAATCCGATTTAGTTATTAAATCTTTGATATCATTATTAGATAATTCTATATTTTTATCAAGTAATAATTTTTTAGTAATAGTTTCAAGATTTGATTGTGAATAATTAATTTCTATAAATTTACATTGTTGTAATAGTTTTTTAAATATTTTATGATTTATATTTGATGATATAAATATTATAGGATGATGTTTCTTATGGATATTTAATTTATCTATATATGATAAAATATCATTAAGAACATTTTTATTATGTTTCATAAATAATTCAAGATTATCAAATATTATAGCATTATGTTGGATATCTTTATTAAACATCATAGTAATATTTTTCTTTCCCAATGATAAATCTAAATAATCTTTTATGGAACATTTTTCTTTAAAAAAATCTATATTAATATGGATTATTTTGTAACTCTTAAGAATACATTCTGCTAAAGATGTTTTACCACAAGCATCTTTACCATGAATAAATAAAAATTGTTTTTTATAATCTTTATTTATCCAATTTTTAATTTCATTTACTGTTTTATTATTAAAAAAAAAAGAATTAAGATTCATATATAATAATAAATTAATATCTTTAAATTTATGACATATCATTTCTTCTTGAAAAATCACCTGAATTTGTATTTCTGTTAGACACTTTAGGTAATTCCAATGGTTCAGGTAATGTTTGAATTTCTTTTATATATCTATTATAATTATCATAATTTATATATATCTGTTTTAAAGCAAATTCAGATACAATTTTATTTAATTCTATTACTTCATCTTTAATTTTATCAGGAGTATTTGCTGCAGCATTACTATATTTTAAATATATACCTCTCATGATTGTTATTAATTCATTATTAGATTGTTCAGATATTACTTTATTTTTTTCTTTATAAAAATAAAATCTTATCATATTTTGTAAATTTTGAATATTATCCACTGAAAAAAAAGTATTACTTAATAATGTTTCATCTAATACTCCTTTCAACATTCCTTGTGTATCACAATTTCTCAAAGTATCTGTAGGTGGAGCTGATTTGTATTTAATTAATTTATCATAATTATCTGAATTAGATGTATCATCTATATCACCTAATAATCCATTTTTAGAGAAATTAGAATCATTCTTAATTAAATTATCTATGATTGACATATATTAATATTTATATATTATTTTTTTTATAATGAATTAATAACTCATCTAATTCTTCAATCCACATTGTATTCACTTCTTTATTTGATATGATTTCTATTTCACTAACTATTTTAGCATGTTCGTCATCTAATTCATTAACTTTATCTTTTGACATCGTATAAATAGGCATTTTGATTAAATAATCATATCCTGATTTTATTTTATCAAATGTTGTTATGTGACTAATAATTGTTCCATCATATAAATGATATTCTTTATCAAATAATTGTTTCAATAATTCATCTTTTGTACATTCAGAGACCTTAATAGTCTTAGAAATGACTTCTTTAATAAATCTTACTTTATTTTCTAAGATACATAATTTATTCTTAAGTTCAGTTAAAATATGTTCTTTTCGTTTATGATAGAAATGTGTTCTGACTGAATTATGTTCATCTAGAATTTCATATGGATTAGAATATTTTTTAATTATATTATTCTTATCATAAGCATGGATGTTAGTTAAACTAATAGATGATGTAAGTTTTAATCTTTTTTCGAATTCAGATATACCATTTGTTACTTTAAATGTTTTTTTATCATAAATAAATTCAGATGATAATTTAACTTTAATACTAATATCTTTTTCAGTAGAATAATTATCAAAATCTAAAATGATGTCTGATTTTTCAGATAAAATACTTTCTTCTAAGAATCTAATATATTTATCAGTCCATTCACCCACAGGTAATTCAGTTATGACTAATCTGTCTTCTTCTAATGTATAAATACCTTTACTAATATAATGTGTATCTGATGATTTAATAATAATACCTTTAAAACCCCTATAGAATGGATCCATTGATCTGTAAATACCTTTTGTGATTTTTCTCTTAATATTATTAATAATATCAATAGGATTATATTGTGGGATAGTTGTGCTCCATCCCGTTCCAATACCGACCATACCATTCACAAGCACCATTGGGATAATAGGCATATAATATTCTGGTTCAACTAGTAATCCATCATCATCTATATATTTTAGAAGTCTAAAATCATCCTTTCTATAAATTAAATCTGTAATTGGATTAATCTGTGTATGAATATATCTTGGAGAAGCAGCATCTGCTCCACCCATAATTCTTGTTCCAAACTGACCATTCGGTTGTAAGAGATTAATATTATTTGATCCTACAAAATCTTGTGCCATGGCAATAATAGCACCTTGTAGAGATGCCTCACCATGATGATATGCTGCATGTTCACTAACATATCCTGAAAGTTGTGCTACTCTAATCTCTGAATAAAGTTTTCTCTTAAAACATGAGAATAGAATCTTTCTTTGAGATGTTTTTAATCCATCCATAGCAGATCCAATAGATCTACAATTATCTGAATTAGAGAAATGAATTAATTCCTTATTTACAAAATCATCAATATTAGTTTTCTTTACAGTGTAGTCAAGGATTACTTCTTTATCATATCCTCTTAACCATTCTTTACGATTGTCTGCTTCGGTTTTCTTAAATGCAAGATTTACAGCATGATCTGTATGTTCGGTAACATTATAATCATTTACTTTAAGTTCTCTAAAATATTGTTTTGCTTCTTGAGATGTAGATGTTCCTAATCCCTTATAATATTTAATTGTATATTTATTAGAGTTACTTGTTTTCTTTTTCCATTCTTCATAATCAGTCAAAGTATAGAATGGTTTGACAGTTTTCTTTAATGATACTTTTACAATAGGTGTAATCATATATGAAATGAAATCAAAGTTCAATAGTTCAGGCCATAAGAAGTGAAACATATTAATAAGTAATCCCTTAATATGAAATCCATCATGATCCTGATCAGTCATAATCATAATTTTTCCATATCTAAGTGATTTAACATCCTTATATTTCTTATTACTTTCTAATCCTAGAATTTTCTTAATATTAACTATTTCTGTATTAGCATTGATCTGTTTTACATTCGCTTCACGAACATTAAGGACTTTACCTTTCAGAGGAAATACTCCATATTTATCTCTACCTACTTCAGATAATCCAGCAATTGCCATAGACTTTGCTGAATCCCCTTCTGTAAGGATAAGAGTACATTGATCTGATTTCTTTGTTCCTGCCCAATTAGCATCATCTAACTTTGGGACAATAATTTTATTTTTCTTTTTACCATCAGTTTTCTTTAGATCTTTATTATCATTCTTAGAATTAGCATCAAGAATCTTATCAATCAATTCATTATTTGAGCATATTTTCTTAATATATTTTGCTGATAGAACTGGTTTAGAACCAAATTTACTTTGTGATGTAATACATCTTTCTTTAGTTTGTGAATCGAATGAAGGATTCTCAATCACACAATTAATATATAGAGAAATATATCTTCTAACAACTTTATCTTTAATTTCTTTCTTATGTTGTTTCTTGATGAAAGCAATAATCCCATTACATACTTGTTTAGCGATACATTCTACATGAGACCCACCTTTGCTGGTACAAATACCATTCACGAATGATACTTGTTCGAATGTATCATTATGTGATACTGAAAAGATAACATCCCATCTATCAGATACAATTTCCTGACATTTTGTTGAATCATTATAAAGATTAATATATTCTATAAATGATTTAATTTTAATCTTTTCACCATTTAGAAATACATTAATAGATTTATCGGTTATACCAGCAATATCATAAATTCTTCTATACATTAGATTAATCATTTCATCTGAATATTTTTGAAGACCGAATCTTTGAAAATCACATTTCCATGTAATCTTAGTATATGGTTTCCCCGGACATTTCTTAATAACGGGTTTATTACATACAGTCATATTCTTTTCCCATACCTGAGTGTATTTTAAACCATTAATATGATCTACTGTTTCTATAGTAAATGTTTGTGAAAAGATATTTGCTAACTTAGCACCATACCCATTTTTACCACCAACAATTCTTTTTTCATCTTTCTTATAGTTAGACGATGTTAGTAATTCTCCAAATATTAATTGAGGAATATATATTTTTTCTTTTTCATGTTCTTTAACAACAATTCCATTACCGTCATTTAAAACCGAAATAGAACCATCATCATCATTAAAGTCAATTTTAATATGTGATACTTGAATAATATTGGTACCTTTAGAACCTTGAAGTCTCACTATTTGATCACGAGCATTTACTAGTATCTCATTAAAGATATTTAGTAGAGCTGGGATATATTCAATTTCTTTAAAGACAATTTTATCACCATCTTTTATAGGTAAAACTTCATTAATAACATCTATACCACCAACATAAGTGTCAGGAGTATCGTAGATGTGTTGTCTAAGTTCTTTTTTCTCGTATTGTTCTGCCATATTAATGTATATATAGTTATTATTTTAAATAACTAAAATCAAATTTATTTTATTATAAAAAAATATTATTAAATTATTTTAAAGATATTAATTGTGATCTAAATGGTTCTCTTAAACCAATTCTTTCAACAATATCAACTACCTGTAAAAATCTATTTTCTATAGATGATTCCGAATCATCTCTTATAGTTACTAATTTATTTTTGTATTCAGGTTTAAATCTCCAATCTTTAAGAACATCAATTAATTCTCTTAATTTATCTGTATCTGAATCAGTTGATTCTTTTAAAACAGATAATCTAGAATTCCATGAATCTCTAAAACCTAATGCTTGGACTATACGAGTTAATTCATTAAATTTGTCTGTAAAAGATAATTCAGATACAGGTCCTTCTACTGGATCAGATGTAAGGATCTCTTTAACATTTGATACTACTTCTAGTACTGATGGAACTGGATCTTCGGAACCTTCAGTCTCTTCAGGTTCTACTGGTTCTTCGGGACCTTCGGTCTCTTCAGGTTCTACAGGTTCTTCAGGTTCTTCGAGTTCTTCAGGTTCTTCGAGTTCTTCAGGTTCTTCAGGACCTTCAGTCTCTTCTGGTTCTTCGAGTTCTTCTGGTTCTTCTACATCTTCTGGATCTTCTTCTACATCTTCTGGATCTTCTTCTACATCTTCTGATTCTTCAGGTTCTTCTTGTACTTCAGTTTCTTCTACATGAGCATCAGTAATTTCAGCTTGAACAGACGGTTCTTCATCAGTATTTAACTCAGTTAAATCAAGAGTATTAGTTTCAGCCATTTATATTATAGTTAATATTTTATTTTTAATATTTAACTAAATTATTTAATAACATACATACAGTTATTGGACCCACTCCACCAGGAACAGGTGTAATATATTTCACTTTATCTATAACATCATTATAGTCAACATCCCCGCATAATTTATTATTTTCATCACGATTTATACCAATATCTATAATGATAATATTTTCTTTAATCCAATCTTTTTTTATCATTTTTGGTTGACCACATGCTGTAATTAAAATATCAGCGCCTATAGTTTTTTCTTTAATATTTTCTGTGAATTCATTACATAAAGTTATAGATCCTACTTTTTTATTCAATAATATTATAGATAATGGTAAATTTACCATTCCTGTTCCAACAAACACAATATTTTTCTTTTCGACATCAATTTTATAGTAATTAAATAATTCTATAATCCCTAAAGGTGTACATGGATAGTATAATGGTTCTTTATTCGTCATAATTAATCCTAAATTATTAGGATGTAAACCATCAACATCTTTATCTAAAGATATTTGTGATAAAATATTTTGATCATTTAAATGTTTTGGTAAAGGTAATTGTATCATAATTCCTGTTATTGAATCATCACAATTTAATTCAAGGACTTTATCTGTAATAGTTTGTTCATTTACATTTTCATCATATGGATATATGATACAATCTATTCCCAATTCTAAACATTTTTTCTTTTTAATATTTACATATGTCAGTGAATCTTGTCTATTACCGACTAATATTATAGTCAATTTGATGGATTTATTTAAATTATTTTTTATATTTTTATAGATATTTTCTGTAACTGGTTTTCCATACAGATTTTTATCCATAATATTTATTATAATTTAAAATTATTTTAAGTAATTATTTATATTTTATAGATTTTTATTTAATTTCTCCAAAATTTTTTTCTATGGTATTATATAAAAACAAATGGGAGGAGGATTAATGCAACTCGTAGCTTATGGCGCTCAAGACATCTATCTTACTGGCAACCCGCAAATTACTTTCTTCAAAGTCGTCTATCGCAGACACACTAACTTCTCTATGGAGTCCATCCAGCAAACCTGGAATGGTGGTTCCAATAGTGCTAATGGTCGTTGCACAGCAACCATTTCCCGCAATGGTGATTTAGTTCACAAATTATATTTCCAAGTTGATACTTCTGGAACCTCTAGTGACAACGCCAGTTTTACCGCCGTCTCTAATCCAGGTTGTGCTTGGATTGATACTGTTTCTGTAGAAATTGGTGGTCAAACTATTGACAAACAATATGGTTCTTGGTTAGAAACCTGGGCGGAATTAACTGAAGTCAATCCTACTGGTGTTATTGCTGGTGCCCAAGAGAGTGCCTCAACCACCACCGCCACGGTACGCCCGGCTGGCCTCAATGACTACTCAAACACTCTTTTCCAAAGAATGGCTGGTATGGGTGGGGTGATGGTGGGCACCGCGGGTGCAGGTCTCGGACGCGAAGCATTAAATTCAGGTAGATATTTTTATGTTCCATTACAATTTTGGTTCTGCAGAAACCCTGGTCTTGCTCTTCCTTTAATCGCTCTCCAATACCACGAGGTAAAGATTATTGTTGAACATAAATTTGGTTCTGTATTTCAAAAAAGCGTCGCCGATCAGCAATTATGGGCTGATTACATCTACCTTGATACCGATGAGCGCAGACGTTTTGCTCAAGTATCTCATGAATATCTTATAGAGCAGTTACAAATGCAGGATGCTTCTACATCTTCTAGAACAGTTGATCTCAACTTCAATCACCCAGTTAAAGAACTTATCTGGACTGGTACCTGGATACCAGCTGATGGTACGGGCACAAAAGGCACTAATACCACATTAGTAGGTAATGACTCCGACACAAGCGATACTTACTTACTCAAACTTAATGGACATGACAGATTTGCTCCTCGTCCTGTAACCTACTTCACTCAGGCACAAGTCCACCAATATCACAGTGGTCCAGGTGGTCTCAATACTCAAAAATACGACGACAGCACAACGAACGCTTCCCTTGTAAACAACTTCGATGACTCTATTGCCGTATACTCCTTTGCCCTCAAACCCGAAGAGCACCAACCAAGTGGTACCTGCAACTTCTCCAGAATTGACTCTGCTCAACTTATTAGATCGGGGACTGCTCAAGCAATGAGAATCTATGCTGTCAACTACAATGTCCTCCGTATCATGAGTGGTATGGGTGGTCTTGCATACTCTAACTAATTATTTCTTCTATATCTTTTATTTCTAAATTATTAAAATAATCATAATATTCTTTTTTAGAGTAAATTTTTAAATTTAAAGAATCAATTTCTGATCCTTTACTCGTAAATTGTTTTTCATTATTAAATATATAGTCAATATATTTAATCCTATTCAAATACCCTGATTTTCGTTTCCATTTCCATTCACATCTCATCGCTTCACATTTATCGTCAAATCCATTTACAATACATATTGGTTCCCATAAGTTATTGTCATTTTTATTTCGTGTTGTATATTTAGCACCACCTTTTATTTCACCATTATGTTGTCTTAATCTTCTTTTAAAGTCATTTGTATAACCAATATATGATTTATTTTCATTTCTGAGTAAATAAACAAGAAACATCTTTATATGATTAAATTATAATTTTGTTTTATAATATATATATAATATGGGAGGAGGATTAATACAATTAACAAACACAGGTGCTCAAGATATTTATTTAACAGGTAATCCACAAATAACATATTTTAAGATAGTTTATAGAAGACATACTAATTTTGCTATGGAATCAATTGAACAAGTAAATACTGGCACAATAATACCCGGTGGAGAAATCATATTTAATATAGCAAGATATGGTGATCTAATGTATAAATGTGTAGTCGAAATTCCCGTTAATGGTTCTACAATTAGTGAGACAGCACCCAATAACTTAGGTCATGCCATATTTTCTAATATAAGTATTGATATCGGAGGACAAAGAATTGATAGTCATCCAAGTAGTTATTTAGAAGTTTATGCCGAATTAAATGAACCTTTAAATGATTTGGTTTTAGCACAAAATATGGAAAATGGTAGTTTAACAATATTTAATAGTCAATTTCAATATTTAGCTTGTGCCGGTGGAGTTAGAAATGCCTCTTCATCAGGTTTTAGTGATCAAGCTAATTATACATGGGAAGACTATACACGTGATAGAAAAAATTTATATGTTCCATTAAGATTTTGGTTTTGTAATGATATAGGACAATCAATACCATTGATAGCTTTACAATATAGTGAAATATTTATTAATATGACATTTACTAATTTTCCTACTCAAAACACTGTAGATTTTACAGAAATACAAAAATTACAATTATATGTTGATTATATTTTCCTTGATACTGAAGAAAGGAGAAGATTTGCTCAAATATCTCATGAATATTTAATTGATACTATTCAATATAATGATATTGAAGTATCAAGTGAAAACACTTTTAAATTAGATATGCATAACCCAGTTAAAGAAATAATATGGTGTGGAGCAGATAAAAATATAGATTTATGGGGGATAAATGGGTCATTTACAAATGTTAGTCCTAAAGATACAAAATGGAAGATATTGTTAAATAGTAATTCTAGAATGCCAGAAAGATACATAGATTATTACACTAATTATCAACCATATATTTATCACACTAATAGAGCTACTCAATTAACAAATGGATCAGACACAAATGCTGTAGCTGTATATTCATTCGCATTAAAACCAACAGAGCACCAACCAAGTGGTACATGTAATTTTTCACTTATTGATAATATATCACTTGTAAAAGATTCTACGACCGCTGAACATGCTAAATACTATTATGTATTTGCTGTTACATATAATATATTAAGAATTATGAGTGGAACTGCAGGATTAGCTTATAATTAAATTTGATTATTTTAATTATATATTAAAAATAACATGTCTTTAAAGTTGATATTGGGTTGTATGTATAGTGGAAAAACTACTGAAATACTCCGGATAGTTAATTCTCTTAAACATATAGGTGAAACACCTTTAATTATAAAACCTATTATTGATGATAGATATTCTAAAGATAAAATATCAACTCACAATAAACAAGAATATGATTGTTTATCAGTAAATAATCTTTATGAGGCTAAAAATATCACAAATAATTATATAATCATAGAAGAAGCACAGTTCTTTAAAGATTTATTATTGTTTATAATAGATCATGTAGAAATAAAGGGAAAAAATGTTATAGTTGTTGGATTAGATGGTGATTCTAATAGAGAAAATTTTGGTGATATTCATAAACTGATTCCATTATGTGATGAAATAGTTAAATTAAAAGCATATTGTTCCATTTGTAAAGATGGAACACCAGGCATATTTTCAAAAAGAATATCTGATAAAAAAGATAAAATATTAGTTGGATCTGATGGTGATTATATTGCTGTTTGTAGAAAATGTTATCTTAAATAATATAAATATTATGTTTATCACATGTTTCTTTAATAGATTCTTTAAATCGTGTAACCATGGGATCATATGTTTCATATGATTCATATCCTGATATACATTCTTGGCATTTAACACATATATCACAATTACAATTATTCATTTTTAAAACTCTTTTTTCTTTAGGTATTTCATATGATATTTCTTCATCTGAATCCGATTCATCAGATTCATCTTCCGAATCATTTAATATATTATCTGCTTTATTTAATGATTCACTCATATCTTCATCAGTCATAGGTACCATTAATCTATAAATTAAACCACATATAATATGATCACCTGTTAGAATATTTTCTTCATTATCTTGATCAGAGTGTTCGCAAATAATTTTAGATATTTTTAAGGCACTATTCATTTGTGCTAGATACACTTTAATAATATTATTAATTGCTTCATCTTGTTTTTGTTCAACTATATCCATTTAT
>Ga0209533_1002953_pt1 | contig 15238 bp, 9 predicted proteins | sample COG_04_FD_184748 | JGI IMG/M metagenome (GOLD analysis project Ga0209533, IMG submission 184748) | Pelagic Microbial community sample from North Sea - COGITO 998_met_04 (SPAdes) (version 2) | ecosystem: Environmental > Aquatic > Marine > Neritic zone/Coastal water | place: Helgoland, sampling...
CGGCACTCAGGTTTCAAAGCAACCCACCCGCTTGCTCGTCGATGCCTACAAGCACGGCGATAAAGACCCCTATCTGGAAGAACTGATGTTTCACTTCGCCCGCTACCTGCTCATCGCCAGCTCGCGCGAAGACTCTCTACCTGCCAACCTTCAAGGAACTTGGAATCAATATATTTATGCTCCTTGGTCTGGTGGTTACTGGCACAATATTAACGTCCAGATGAATTACTGGGGCGCGATGAGTGCCAACCTTGCCGAGACCTTCGAAGCCTACATTGATTACTATCAAGCATACCGCCCACAGGCGGAAAAATACGCCACCGAATATGTTCAAGAATTCAGCCCGGATCGCGTATCCAAGGAACCCAGTGGCAACGGCTGGATTATCGGCTCGGGTGCCAACCCTTACTATATTCCTGCTGCGGGCAGGGTTCACTCTGGCCCTGGCACTGGTGGCCTTGTGGCTAAACTGATCATGGATTACTACCGTTTCACTCAGGATAAAGAATACCTAAGAGAGGTCGGCTACCCAGCAATGCTTGGCATCAGCCGCTTTTATTCAAAAGCACTCCAAGAGCAGGAAGACGGCACCTTGCTAGTCTATCCTTCCGCCTCTCCAGAGATTCGGGTTCAGTCCGAAGCGCAACGCGAAACTATGAAACAGTTCCCCTGGGCGAAAGAAGCCAAGCGGGGCTACTACATCACCAAAGGCACGACCTTCGACCAAGCAGCCGTCTGGGAAAGCTATAAAGATGCACTTGAAGGAGCCGAGGCCCTAGGAATCAAGGATGAGCCTTTCCTAGATACCATGCGCCGGGAAATCAATCTTCTCGACCCCATTCTAGTTGGAGATTCTGGCCAGATTAAAGAGTTTCGCGAGGAAACGACCTATGCAACTTTCGGTCTACCCAATCACCGCCACATCTCCCACCTCTGCGCTCTATATCCTGGCACAATGATCGATTCCAAGCATCCGGAGTGGCAGGCTGCAGCGAGCAAGACCCTCGACCTTCGCGGCATAGAGACCCGAAACTGGGCGATCGCGCATCACATGAACACCCGTGCTCGACTCGGCGAAGCCGAAAAGGCACTTGAAGCTTACCAAAAAATATTGGCCGAGCGCACCTTCCCGAACCTACTCACTTGGCAACCGCCCTTCCAAGTGGATGGAACTTTCGGAAGCCTTGCGGGTGTCGTCGAGATGCTTTTGCAAAGTCATGAGGGCTTCATCGATATCCTCTCGGCCCTACCGAAGGCATGGGACGAAGGCAGCTATGAAGGACTTGTCGCCCGTGGTAATTTCACCGTCGCAGTGGAATGGAAAGGCGGCGCGGCCACCCAACTAGCAATTACCTCTCGGGCGGGCAAGCAATGCACACTTCGCTATCAAGGTCTAGAAGGAGCTACCGTCACCGATAGCGATGGCCAACCAGTAGCCATCACTACCGGCGAAAATGGTCTAATTCGTTTCGCTACCAAACTTGGCGAAACTTACAGCGTGACCTTATCAGAGTAAGCCACATACGTGCCGCGTTTTGGAGTTCCCTCTCGAAGGATGTGCCCAACTAAAATCTATGAACCCTCAATCATGATGAAACACTTCTATTATATTCACCTATTCTTTTTTGGATTACTAGCCGTCGTCTCCGCTACGAATCATCCAAATATTATTCTCATTTACGCCGATGATCTGGGATATGGAGACGTCAGCAGCTACAACCCAGACTCCAAGGTGACGACTCCACACATGGATCGTCTCGCTGCTGAAGGCTTAAAATTCACAGACGCCCACAGCGCGGCCACCGTCTGCACCCCCTCACGCTATGCAGTGATGACCGGACGCATGCCGTTTCGTCTCAATTTCCGTGGTGTCTTTACTGGTGTTGAAGGCCCCTGCCTAATTAAGAATGAACGCTTAACACTGCCTGAGATGTTACAGCAAGTCGGTTATCGCACCGCATTGATGGGTAAATGGCATATCGGCATGACTTTCCTCGATCACGATGGCAGACCTGTCTACGAAACCTGCGATGAGCGCGGAATTCCCTTAATTGAGCATACCGATCTTTCGCGCCCCATAGCGGATGGCCCACTCGATCATGGCTTTGACCATTTTTTGGGACTGTTTCCTGCCCCACGACGGATTGGCTCTACACATACATTGATGGAGACCGCGTTCAAACACTCCCTGAGAGTGTCCGAGTGCGTGAGGACTGGCCTCAGCATCCATGGTCTCGGGATTTCCGAGCAGGCCTCGCCGCTCCCGATTTTGACTTCGAAGAAGTCGACATGGTCTTTTTAGAAAAAAGTTTAGCCTTCCTAGAAAATCAAGTTATGGTTCATCCCAATCAACCCTTCTTTCTATTTCATTCGGCTCAGGCGGTCCATTTACCTTCCTTACCTTCAAAATCAATGAAGGGCAAAACCGAAGCGGGTCCCCACGGAGACTTTATATTTCAATTTGATTATACTGTCGGCAAAATTGTCGAAGCTGTCGAGCAGTTGGGGATCGCTGAGAACACCCTGATTATTGTGACCAGTGACAACGGCCCCGAGGTTCAGACAGTAGACAATATGCAAAAACAATTCGGCCACAACGGTGCCCACCCCTGGCGCGGGGTCAAAAGAGACCAATGGGAAGGTGGTCACCGAGTTCCGTTTCTAGTTCAATGGCCTGCCCGAATCAAAACGAATCGGGTAATCAAACAGGCCTTTTGCCAAACTGATTTGATGCATACATTTGCGAGCATCGTCGGTTATGAGTTACCAGAGAATGCAGCAGAAGATAGTTTCGATTTCTCTAGTATTTTTATCGGCGAAGATGAGGGAACACCGATTCGCCCGTTCATCCTGCATCAAACTCAAAAGCTAGAGCTAGCCATACGCACAGAGTCTTGGAAATATTTAGATCATCAAGGCTCTGGGGGTAACGACTACAGCAGAGAAAAAATGGCCTTTCTACGCCAAGAAGATTCTGATCCCGATGCACCAGCACAACTTTACAATCTCTGTGAAGACCCCGGCGAGACAAAGAATCTACATGCCCTCTACCCCGAAAAAGTTAAGCAACTTAAAGAGCTCCTGGAGGACGCAAAACTAAGTGGACGCAGTCGTTAAATCTTTCGTATAGGGAACGCCTTTATTTGAATCAAATCAGCGTTCAGCGTGCTCCGGCTTGAGGTGAAGTGCGCGAAAACGAAGGAGTTCTCTCGTTGGAGAACCTACTGGAGCAAACTCTAGAATATGCTTACCCGCCGGTAACTCTAAGCGCCCAAGCAACTGCGTAGTGTAATCAGAAAACCAAGCTTTATTCGCTTCTCCTTTCGTCGTGGCTTGAAAGACCTGATCACCCACAGTGACTCTAAAATCACCTGGCGCGCCAATACGTTCGTATTCTAGCGACAAATCAAAGACAGCCGGCTTAAGGAGATAGACTTTCCAAATAAGTTTTTGGTTCTGGCCATTCCAACCAGCAATGTAGTCACGGTTTACTTTGCCATCACCGTAATTGTATCCTAAGCCCAGCATCTCACTGTCGAAACCATGAAGCAGGGTATCCATTTGGGTAGACACTAAACGATGATCATCGACATCCGTCGCATCTTCTACGTCCAAAACCACCACTGCGTGTCCTATGCTTGGCTCGCTCCCTCCTAGGGTCAACTCAACCGTCTGCCTATCCAATCGGCGATGACCCAGTTGCGTTTTGCTCGCGTCATTGAGCATGTAAGCCTGCATGATCGACGTATTCAAACCACCGATACGAATTATGCCATCCTTCGGCCAGTCAAAGACCTGTAAATACAATCGGTTACCACTCAGAGTCGATTCACCCCATGGCTGAACGGTAAGCGTAGTGCGACCTGCATCAATGATACTGACTCCGTTTACATCCATCCATCGACCAATACCTTCGAAAATTTTAACATCAGCAGGATCGATCTGCCCATTGCCCATCGGCCCCATATTTAAAAGAATATTACCCCCCTTCGCGACTGCTCTGGCTAACACTTTAATTAAATAATCAGGAGTTTTATGACTCTTATCGTGCTGGTGGTAGCCGTAGGATTCATTGGTTGTCGGGCAAGTCTCCCATGGCTCGTTAACAGGACGAAAGATCACTGCCCGATCTCCCGTGCTTAGATAATCGCCGAAATGATTATCACGAAAATCGACTGTGCCTTGAAAAGTCACACGGCTGTTCACGACAATATCTGGCTTGGTTTCACGGACTACTTTCAGCACCCGAAGGGTTTCCTCCAGCGGCATTTTGGAGGCGGTATCAAACCAGATGAGATCCGGGTCATATTTTTGAATCAATTCAACCACCTGAGGAATCGATTTCTCCTCCAAATACTGACGATATTTCGGCACTAATTCAGGATGCTCGTCGAACCAATGAAGCCCCCCAAATAACCCTCGATTACCGCCCGGGTTGTGCCATTCCCAATCGTTACCGACTCCGTTGGGCTCTCCCCAGTCGAAGGCATGCGAATAGTAGACTCCAAAATAGAGTCCATACTTGTCGCAAGCGGCTTTCAATTCTGCAATCGGATCCCGCCCAAATGGAGTGGCATCGACAATATTATACTCACTCACCTCCGTATCCCACATCGCGAAGCCATCATGATGTTTTGCGGTGATGACTACATAGTGCATGCCCGCGTCCTTAATCACCCGTGCCCACACTTCCGCATCAAACTCAGTTGGGTTGAACTTGGAAATAGCCTCTTCCGAGTATTCCTTTTGCGTGATTTGAGCCATCCGCTGGATATGCTCGGCGTAGCCCATATAGACCTCCCCCTTCCACTCTCCAGCTAAAAGAGAGGAAGCATTCCAGTGAATGAAACAACCGAAGCGAGCGTCCTGCCACCAATTAATCCGCTCATCACGGCGCTTCATACTCTCACGCCACCATTTCAGATCTGGGCTACCCACACTCAGATCAGTCTGTAAGCGCGGCTTTGGCGGAATCACTGGTTGACTGGAAACCAAATCGGAAGATACCGTTAGCGATTCCTCAGCTAGAGCAGCATCTTCCACCCTGACAGTGGACGAGCAAGCACTCAAAAGGATTAGCGAAAACGCTAATAAACTAAGAAGCAATGAGGCTTTAATTATATCCACATTTAGCATTCCAAAATAATCATTCACACGATGAAAAGTTAAAGTTCGAACTATAGCGACCCATCAAACCTAGAGCCTCTATGATTATTGTAATGCCTTAGATATCGTTTCAGCGACTTGAGCTCCCAAAAGCGTAGATCCTAGCTTGTTGAAATGAACGTTACCGGGCTTCGACCAATACATGGAATGCTTGGGCTCGATGAGGGAGTAGAGGTCGTTGATCTGGACATCAGGATAGTTTGCCAACACTTCCCTTGCCGCTTCATTGTAGTGGGCGGCAGTGCCAGCGATCCGCCCAGGATCACCCTCGGGAACTGGAGTCGTCAAAGCGAAGATAATTTTCGCGTCTGGAGCGAGCTCGCTTAAGTAAGCGATGATACTTTTCAGATTTTCTCGATATTCCTGAATCGAAATTTGTTGCTGTCCGTTGACTTTGTCGCGCTTGCGTTTGGTATAGCGATCCGTGAGGTCTCTAGGAACGTAATAGGTGAGGTCATGCAGACCCACATTGAGATGAATGACATCCCAATCAAAGGTCCACGGCGCATCCAATAAGGGGTCGCGCATGGCCGTGCGTAAGTCCTGTAGCTTCGGAATCACACTGCTCGAGTGCTCACCATTATCGTGGATACGATAAACGTTAGCTTCTCCTTCCAATAATCGCCTGACTTCGGGGGTATAGCCAATGGAAATGGAATCTCCATAGATAAACACGTTTGGAAGCTCTGGATTGTTTTCGACGTAAGTGAAGGCGTCCTTTTCCCGAAGGCTACTCGGGACTATTCGCTCCCAGATGATCCGAGCGGCGTGATCCTTTATGCCCGGAACCTTGGCTACTTGCGGGATCGATTTTTGTATCGGGTTCACCTTCAACAGCTGCGCAGTCTCCCGCAATATCGAGTAAGCTTCAGGCTGAACCACTCCACTACCATCTGGACCCACATTAAGCAGCAAACTGCCGCCTTTTTCATTAATGTCCTTGAGCTTATGATAAACCGTCTCGGCATCTTTCCATTTGTCGTCGTCGTATTTATAACCCCACGAGCTGTTCATGGTGTAGCAGCCCTCCCAATACTTAGGAAAGGCCTCTTCGAAGTGACGCTGCTCCTGCGTGACGTAGTCGAGTTCAAAGACATCTCGCTTAGCGACACGGTTATTAACGATAATTTCAGGGTCACTCTCGCGGATAGCATTATAGAGTTTAACCCCCTCTTCAAGAGTCCACCAATCCGCCCAGTCGCCGTCGAACCAAAGAAGCGTTGGCTCGTATTTTTCGATCAGTTCAAGCACTTGGTTAGTTTGATAGTCGAAGTATTCCTGTTCACGTCCTTTAACCAATTCAATATGCTTCCAGCGAAACCGGTCTCTACGCGCGAACATGTCTGGCTCCTGCGTCGGGTGGTTCCAATCAATAATGCTGTAATACAGTCCAAACTTGATTCCATACATGTCACAGGCCTGCTTCAACTCGGCTAGGATATCACGCCCAGCGAAGGGCGAGCTCGCTACGTCGAACTCGGTGTATTGGCTATCCCATAGGCAAAAACCTTCGTGATGCTTCGCGGTAACGACCAGATAAACCATCCCCGCGTCGCGGGCGGCTCGGACGATTTTTTCAGCATCGAATCCAGTGGGGTTGAACTCGTGAATGAGTTCGGAATAGTCATCGCTCGGTATGTTCAGCCCAGCTTGAATCCACTCGGCATAGACCCAAGTTCGCTCTCCCTTCCACTCACCACCAAGTATTGAATATAAGCCGAAGTGGATGAACATACCATAAGGCGCATCGACAAACCACTGCATTCGCTGCTGATACTCCTCTATGGATTCTTTTTTAATCTGCACAACTGATGACGTCGAAAGGGCGTCGGGCATATCCGTCGATTGTTGATCAATAGATGCACACCCCGAAGTTATCATGATGGTAACGAGGCAGAGGAACAGAGTATCGAGTTTCATGAATTTTCTATATTACTATTTTAGATGGCTTTGATCTTAGGGATTCAGGCACATTACTGTAGAGTTCTGGGTGTCTCCATTACGCTTTAATGCTAGCCAGAATTATAACAAAACTTGACGCTTCTATTTACGAATGACTTTAAAGTTCTTATAGATATTTTGCTTGGTAGACATTTGTCGAAAACCTATTCGTCCCTCGGTGATGCGCTTCGGCTCCATCAGTTCATGAATCTGAGTGGTGTCCCATGAACACTCCTTGAGGAGCGCTTTGCTTTCATAATCAAAAGTGCGAAAGACCAAAGTGTCATTCGTTTTTTCCACTTCGATGATGTAGGTTTGCCCAGGAAGCATTTTAGCTCCCTCGTCGTTGTAATCCGGATCAATCTTCGTCATCCCCCACTTCAGACCAATCGGATCATTCTTAGGGTAGCGTCGTGCGCGTATATAACTCGGACTTGTAAAATCACCGACATTATAACTGATATGGAGAGCATTCATGTAGGTGTAGTATTTACCCATACCCGCGATGTTTCTAAAATCGCGCCATGCGTAGATATCCTTAGGGAACTCCTCCGTGCCAATCCCTTGCGCTTGAACATAAATAATGTTTACCCCATAAGCGCTCTCATCGCTACGAGTGCACTCATAACTAATAATGAGATCACCGCTAAACTCCTGCTGCGTCCATAGGACTGCATGGTGTTTACTCATTTCCTGTCTGTCTTCGAATTTTATGTGCTCTGGATTTGGATACGTGTGATCACCCGACGCAAAATACAGCCCTTTTTCATCGTTGCTGAGCGTCGCTTCTTTACCGTCCAAAAACCAATTGTCCTGCCAGTTACCTGTCATCGAATCTTCGAAGATGATCTGATCGGCACTCGCATGAGTGCTTAAGTAAGCAGGAAGTCTCTGAGCTGATTCCGTAGACACCGTCGAACATCCAACTGAGAGAATAGAAAAACAGCTAGCGACTGCAGGCAGAACGTATTCTAGCTGCATGAATCTTAGGTAGTTAATAACCATAATTAGTTACTGGTTACTGCGTGCGCATGATTATTGATTGACTGGAGATAGTTTAATCGCTGCCAAACGAGTTCGATCCCAGTGCTCTTTGACGGGTCTCACTTCAAGCACATACACACCCGGCTCAGCGATCTTCATTTCGCCTAGTTCGACCTTCACAAAGGTCTCTTTGGAACCAGTCGAAGGAATGGAGACCTCAACCGTATCGTGTCCATCAAGAGTGGCGAACTCCTCAGCAACATATATTTTATGTTTATCATCAGTTGGCTTCGCCTCAACGGTGCGCTTACCATCTTTGAGTTGATAGGTGAAAGCGACATCACCCGCAGTCGCCGCCTCAGTGCTCAGAGTAAAGGTCCTGGGTTGAGTGATTCGGAAGTCCCAATAGATCCACGATTTATCTGCAAGCCAGTTACCAATACACTCTTTTCCCTGCTTCACTTCTACCTTTAAAGCATTCTTAGAATTACTGTGTAGATAGGCGCGGTTTGGTTCCAGCGTCAGGCTCCCGTCAGCCATCTGCCTTGGGCGTATTTTTTCAAAGTCGATCTTTCCATTTACTATTAATTTGATGACAGATGCGTGGGCATCCGGCGCATGCTCAGGTAGCTTGAGAGTCAACCCCTTCCCTTCACTTTCGTTCCATAGAGTGTAGCTCAAGGGCTGCCCATCGGACATCAATCGAACTGAATCGGGTTTGGAACCAAAACCCAGCACTTCGATTTTTCCGTTTTTCGGCCAATCAAACACGTGAAGGTAAACCGTCGCTCCTTCGTCTTCGATACTAACCGTAGAACGTCCCCATAAAAAACGGCCAAAGGGGCTCGCGGCTGTGCCGTAAATGGCCTCCCCGTTCGTCTTCATCCAAGCACCGACTTCCTTCAGGCGTTCGACACTCGCTTCGGGAATCGTCCCATCAGCACGTGGGCCAATGTTGAGTAAGAAGTTACCGCCCTTACTAGCAATATCGCAGAGCTTATGAATGATATCGGTGGTCGATTTCCAATTATGATCCCAGCTCTTATAGCCCCAGGTTCCGTTCATGGTCATACAGACTTCGAAGTCTCGGTCTTTAAAGCCTGTCGGCGGCACAAATTGCTCTGGTGTTTCTGTATCACCTTCATAGCCGGGCCCCAGACGATTGTTGGTAATAATCCCAGGCACACTCGATATAGTTGCGGCCAACTTATCCGCCTGTGCCCGAGTAGTTGTTTCAGGCGTGTCCCACCAAAGCACATCCGGCTGATAGCGAGTAAGAATTTCTTTAGCCTGGGGCACGGCTATCTCGTCAAAATAGGCGTCGACATCACCGCGTTGCGCCTCGTCCCAAACACCTCGACGTTTAATCCCGCCCGGATGCACCCAATCCTGTGCCTGTGAAAAATAAAGGCCAAATTTGAGCCCTTCCTCACGCGCAGCATCAGCCAACGGACCGATCAGATCTTTACCGTAGGGTGACGCATCCACGATGTCCCAATCTGTCACCTCCGATGGATACAAAGAAAACCCATCATGATGTTTTGCAGTGATCACCATGTAGCGCATTCCAGCCTCTTTGGCGAGTGCCGCCCAAGCCTGTGGATCGTAATGCACGGGGTTAAATTCATTGGCATATGATTTGTATTCGTCCACCGGGATCCGCGTGGACATAATCCACTCCCCTATGCCACGAATTTGCTCTCCCCGATAGACCCCTGCCGGCACCGCATACACACCCCAGTGAATGAACATGCCAAAGCGCGCCTCCCGCCACCATGCCATACGCGCGTCTTTCTCTGCTTTAGTCTCGTTCACGTAAGGATCCAAACGGACGTCATTGGATGGCCTCGAAACTTCAGAACTGTTTCCGTGTGCAACTGCACAAAGTAACCACGCGGGTGTTAAAATCAAAAAAAAATAGATGCACTTCATGTTGATCACAATTTATCAGAGTTTAACATCAACTAATTAAAGCTAAGTCTAACCGAATCCAAAACAGGCTTAGAACTATTCTCGGTCTGGTCTTCGATTCGCAGTTCAAAACAAAAGCCATAACCTTTTGGCAACTGACTGGTTTCGATCGACGCTGGAGCACGACTGATCTGCTTAGCAAAGCCTTCCACGTAGTCATAAGTTTCGCGCACCGACTGCCAACCACTCCAGACATCCACTTGACCATCGTTTGTCGTATCCACTCCAACACGAACCTCGACCGATTCGACCCAAGGACCCGGGCTTACATAATCGTTGTTAGTTTGATTGATCAGATAAAAGCGGCCCTCGGCAAAACCGATATCTGGATCGGGATGCCCACTACCAATCGATCCACAAGGCTCGAAGGGACCGTCGATATTCGTAGCGGTGAACCAAGCGATCTGCATCTCGGAACGAAGCTTTGTGCCCGCAGGATGAAAGTCACCGAAGAGATAATACTGTCCGCCAATTTTAATCGAAGCCCAATCACCATAGGCATTCTGTTCGGGCTCATGCACTTCATAGCGCGCAAACGCTCTGAACTCTCCCTTCTTAGTTGGCTTACCCTGATAATTTGCTGGATCGTCACGATACCAGTGCGGGTGGGCATACTCCTTAAAAACACCTGTCGGCTGCGTCCGCTCATCGATGACCGGATCAAGAATCTTGAAGTCGCCCATTCCGTCGGCACTCACAGCATGACCCGCCAACGGCGAGTCCCAGGAATGCGCACCCGCATGGACCGGACTCCAGTCCTCGTAAATCAAGTGAAACTGACCCGACTCATCCCGAATTATGGCAATGTCCGAGCCATCTGAAGGATCTTTAAAAACCATTCCCATGTCCGTTCCAGGCATACCATCGGTCAAATCATTATCAATCAGCAGATGCGGATCCTGATCATTTGGAAAGTCATAGTAGATATACGTTTTACCATTTACATACTCAGCAGTCGTGACCCATCGTGCCCGGCGATCTGAAACCGGACCGTGGTGCACCCAATGAATCATATCGCGGCTTTGCCAAGCGTGGTAACCGTCCATACTTGGCTTTAATCCCCCCGGTGCATCATATTGCTTTGGAAACGGCGTCGTTTTTAACGGAATGTCAAACCCTTCTAGCTCTACATCTGCACCCACAAATCCAGTCACTTCAGGCTTACCGTAACGGCCAAATATCCAATAATTCTGAGAACCCAGCGCGAGAAAAACGGGGGCGTCTTGTAAATTCGACGGCGCTACTTTATCCACTGCCGTCCAATTTTGCCAGACCGAGGACTGCGAGATGGTCAGAGATTCAAGTGTCTGCAGATCGCTAAAACGATTCAGTTGACTGCGATAAGAACCCGTCTTTCCAATCGGGCTTAATAGCCCATCAGTGATTTCAACACCTTCACTCTCGGCGACAGACCTTTGCCAATCTTCGTGGCTCACAATCTCCCATGCTGTTGATTGATCTCTCTTATGAACGCAGCCTGACACAACGGCGAGTAGACCAAGAAAACAAATGAGCGTTCGAATAGAGTTCATTTTTTAAATACGCTTTCTTTAGTTACTATGAATAGCTGGAGCCCACTCTGGGATCGGACCGCTTTCTTTAACTTGCTGTTCATACAATAGAGGAAAGGGCTGGGCCTCTGATGGTATATGAGGCAAGCCCTCGTTCACAAGATAGGGCTCGGTCAAATCCCACCACTGATCAAAGGCTTGTTTCAACTCTTCGACAACCTCTGGATATTCCCCCGCCAGATTGATTGTTTCACCCGGGTCGACGTCTATATCCGAAAGCGTGGTTTTGGGTTGGCCGTTTTCTAGTTCAAAAACAAGACGCCAACGATCTGTCCGCACAGCAGCTTTATTATAGCGGCTCTCTTCCCGGCTCAGTGACGACCAAAAATCGTCCCAGCGGCCACGATGCAAGAAGAGTGTTCGCTCTGGCCATTCGGCCTGAGAATCTTCGAAAAGCGGCAGCATGGAGCGACCCATTGGCGCAAAATCACCCTCAGGCAACGTGGCACCAGCGAGTTCCGCCAAGGTCGGATACACGTCTATGTGCGCGGTCAAATCCGTAACATCAACCCCCGCATTGATCCGCCCCTGCCAATACCAAAACGAAGGCACACGACTGCCACCTTCAAAGGGCGAGGCCTTGCCACCCCGCATACCCGCATTGAAAGCAAGCTCTTTCGAGCCGTCTTGCTTATCAAGCATTCGCCCCGCCATCCCATTGTCCGTCATAAAGATGATCAGCGTATTTTCCAGAGCATTCCATTCAGCCAGCTCGGACAATAGTTCTCCTACATTATCATCAATATTCTCGATCATACCATAGCGAGCGGCCGAGCTCTCTGTATAGCCCATCTCCAAAAAGCGTTGCTTGTAAGATTCGGGTGCGATCAGCGGGCGATGTGGCGCATTCAGCGAAATGTATGCGAAGTAAGGCTCATCATTTTCGTGCAGTTGATGCATCCAAGCCAAGGCAGCATCGAAAAATAGATCTGTGCAAAAGCCCTCTGTTTTTACGACAGTATCGTTGTGGAGAAGCACGCTATTGAAGTAAGTGCTCTCGGTATTGGCCTGAAAGTCGCCCCACTGATATTGGCCGATTCCACCGGCACCGTGCATGAGCACCTCATCGAAACCTCGATTCTGCGGCAGATACGCTGGCTCGTCTCCGAGGTGCCACTTTCCAAAAAGTCCCGTGCTGTAACCGACCGTCTTTAACGTCTCAGGCAGCGTGACTACATCGAGCGCTAATCGCTCACGCTGTAGAATGGTATGTGTCACACCCACTTCGAACGGACGGCGACCGCTCATGAGTGCCGCACGCGTTGGCGAACAAGTTGAGCTGACGTGAAAATCTGTGAACCGCGACGATTGTGCATAGAGCCGGTCGATATGCGGTGTCTTCAAAATCGGGTTGCCCATACAGGAAAGGTCTCCCATCCCCTGATCATCCGTGAGAATGAAAATGATATTTGGCCGACTACCCGCCAATTGTTTCACTTCTGCGCAGCTCGCGCTGGTTAATAAAAGGAACAAGCAAGTAAGGTGTGTAAGTTGTATCCACTTCATAAAAGAAATTATTTTTTTTTGAACTTAGTTCGAGTGATTTCGCTGATGCAATTTGCTGGCTCTATCAATCTCTTCCACTTTTCCAAAGTTCTATAGCTTTGAAATCATTTGGAGAATCGACTCCATGTGTGCTCCGACCGCTGAATACATAAGACTCGAGTTGATGGAGCAAACGATTTGCGATCTCGGGATGTGACTGATAGAGATTTTTCGCCTCCGAGGGATCCGCATCTAAGTTATAAAGCTGTGCCTCAGGTGCGGTCTTAGCCTCGCTTTCCTTTGGCGAAGTCCAACCGCCAGATCCACGAGCTAGTAGCAGCTTCCACTTATCTTCTCGATAGCTAAAATGTCCAGAAATCGAATGATGAATAATACTTTTTCGTTCGCTGATCACCGGCTGGCCAGAGAAACTTGGTAAAAAGCTTACACTATCTTCACATGAGCCAGCGGGTAACTCAGCACCAATGATGTCCACTACGGTAGCAAAGAAATCGGTCAGGCATATGAGTTGATCCGTTAGAGTCGCCGCCTCTACCATTCCAGGCCAGCGAACAATAAATGGCACACGATGCCCGCCCTCCCATAAGTCGGCCTTCGAACCACGAAATTGTGCGCTTACCAAGTGCCCCTTATTTCTGAGGGCATCAATCTTAGCGGCTTTTGAACAACCATTGTCACTGGTATAGATAAGGAGCGTGTTCTCAGTCATGCCATTGCGATGCAACGCCTCGATCACGGCTCCGAGTGCGGCATCAGTCTGCATGACGAAATCACCATAACTGCCTAATTCGCTTTTGCCCTGCCACTCAGCGCTAGGCACAATCGGAGTGTGAGGTGAGCCTAGAGGTAAATACAAAAAGAACGGCTGCTCCGAAGTATCCTGGGCGCGTTGGTCAATATATTCGACCGCCTTCTCGGCCAGCCGCGGCAGCATGTTGATTTCTGCATCCTGTTCGAGCACGCGATCATTCGCAATCACCGCTTTCATGTGCCTAGCGTGATGAAAACCATGATAATAATCGAAACCGCGGGTCAAGGGACCATCAGGAATCATCGAGCCAACCGGCGGCCCCTGCTTCCAATCTTCCAAATCTAAAACTTCACCGCTGACTGGATCCACATACTGAAAGTTGAGATGCCACTTCCCGATAATCGCAGTATGGTAGCCTTGTTTTTTCAAAAAGCTAGCGACAGTTGGGCGATCCTCTGCAATCAAGTTCGGCGCAAACCCCTTAACAACTCCACGTTGCAAAGAAGTGCGCCAGCTATAACGGCCTGTCATCAGACCGTAGCGCGTGGGCGTGCAGACCGATGAGCCCGAATGCGCATCGGTAAAAATCATCCCCTGGCTCGCCAACGTGTCCGCCGCTGGGGTGGGAATTTTTCCATTCTCAGGGTTGAGGCATTGGACATCCCCGTAGCCAAGGTCATCGCATAGGACAAAAATGATATTCGGTCGACTGTCCGACAGCGGTTTTGCGTCTGCGCCACCGGTATCCGCAAATGCTACGAGAGGCATCGCGCAGGCTAGTGCGCTCAACAGACAGTAAATTCGTAATAAAACTTGAATCCTCATCTATAGACGTGTGAGTTTAATGAAAACCGTCGAACCATAATCGTGAGTGAGGCTCAATTCGATTTTAGTTTGACCATTTGAAGTCATCGCTTCGATCGAATAATGTGCTTCTGGGAGCGGCCCCCAAGAGCCACTCAGGTCGGCTGAAATCTCCACTCCATAATCGACACCAATCACAGAACCCGGCTTAACCGCCCATTTAAAGACCATTCCTGACTCATCTTCGCTAGGAGACACCAGTAGCTGCGAGCCGCGACTGGAGGCATCTATCGGAATCGACCCAAAAAGATACTCAAAGAAGTCGAGCACCCCATCACCATCGCTATCCAACGAGCCGTCGGAATAGTTGATCGCACCAAAGTTCAGGAGCTCCCAACCATCTTGGATGCTATCTAGGTCGAGGTCGGCTGGTTGGCTGACTACAATTTGTAGGTTGGCTTGATCGTTAGCGCCAGAGCTGTTACTTACTTCGACGACCCATTGATTGATGCCGAGATCACTCACTGCTGGTTGTCCGCTTAAG
>Ga0209533_1002954_pt1 | contig 15238 bp, 20 predicted proteins | sample COG_04_FD_184748 | JGI IMG/M metagenome (GOLD analysis project Ga0209533, IMG submission 184748) | Pelagic Microbial community sample from North Sea - COGITO 998_met_04 (SPAdes) (version 2) | ecosystem: Environmental > Aquatic > Marine > Neritic zone/Coastal water | place: Helgoland, sampling...
GGTTAAATTAGCAATGAAACATGGGGCTTACCCAACCGCGGCTGATAAAAAGGCTGCAAAAGGAGCTGTAAATACTTTTTTGAAGAATAAATTTAAAATCCGAACATTACAAGACTTGGCAAAAATCAAGCTGGGTAAATCTCCAAAGAGCGCAGAAGTAAAAAGTAAAAGTAAAAGTAAAAGTAAAAGTCCTGAAATTTATTATACTGATGTCAGAAAAAATATGAGGAAACGAGGGTGAACGCAAAAAAGCCAAAGGTTTTTGACCTTTGGCTTTTTTGTTTATTTTTTAGTGTTTTTTACACAAGTTATTTTTGGTATCTTTTTTACCACATATAGTTCCTTTATACTTGCCTTTTTTAATAACATGGACGCAGCCTATTATTTCTTTCAGAGTCTCGCTCAATTCTTCTCTGTCTTTGTCTAGAAAGTCTCTTAGTGTATGTATCTCTTTCTTGACTTCGCATTCTATATACTCTACTCGGGTCTGGGTCATTTTTTTTAAATCTTTATCAAATCTCTGGTCTTCATATGTACTCATTTTATATATAACAAAGAAAATTGTTTTGGAATTTAATCAAGAGTTTTTTGATGAAAGTACATAGATGCTAACGGGAGTGAGACAGCTACGAGCGCGTACAGTGTAAATAACTTAGTTACCGTGTATAACTGAGAAAATCTCAGGCTTTCAAGATATTCATCTTCTATTATTTCGTCTTCTGTAAAATTTCCAAAGTCACCATCGGATACATCTGAGAATCTTATATTCTCCATAATATCTGCTCTAAAACTGTCAATAAGTTCGTAATCATTGTATGCAAGATTACTGTGTTTATCAGATGTTAATACTATATCGCTTATAAAATATCTGGCATTATCGAAATATGTTTCGATGTCATGATCCTCGTAAAAAATTCTTGATAATTCAAAAGAACCCGAGAAGCTTATTACCTTTTGGCTGCCCTCATTACTGTATTTGCAAATAACTCCGTTAGACAATTCCATTTGTCATCTCTAATCACCTTTCTTTAAATTATTTTTCTTTAAAAGATAATCAAATGTAATTTCAAATGCTATGAGTATTAATAATAATAATATACCTACAAATAATTTTCTCTTGTGTCCACATTTTCCACATAATATATTCATCATTGGGTGTAATGTGAGATTTGGAACCATGAATGCTATTACCAGTACTCCAATCCCTTTTATAACTCCGATTTTTTTACCATATTTTTCACCAGCCTTTACTGCATTAAGAATTATACCTGAAATCGCTAGAAAATCGAATGCTGCCCGCGAAAGTTTTTGGCCAGATGTTCTGGGATTATCCATATATAGATTTCTAAATATATGGAAACCTGATGATGTTAATATATTGGCCAGTTCATTTGATATGGGCAAAACTATGCTCAGCCCCTTTTCCATGTATCTTTTAGCCAGGAAAAAAATTACCTGGAATTATGATAATCATCAATCTCTTCTAGTATCATATTATTAAGTTCTCTCAAATTATTGGCGCTCGACGTTCTATTTCTACGTATCATATTATTTCTTTCTTCTCTTCTGTGTAAAAAAGCCGCGTTTTCTATCTCTCTTCTTTCTTCATAAATCCTTCTTCTTTCTCTGTTTCTTGAAGAAGAAACTTGTGATTCTATAAAATATTTTTCTGCCTGTGTTTCACTCTCAGACATTACCTCTGTTATAACTCTGAATTTTTCAATATCTATCATATAAACATATAGCAACGGAGAGAATACTTCTACTTCTTCAAATTTTTTCCTATCTTCGCGTATACTCTGTATATACAAAGTATTATTAGATATGAAATCTAGGAGACCTTTGCACCCCAAGGTATTGATTATTTTAAATATGGATATACTTTTATCAGATCCTGTTAATTTCTCAGTATCAAATGGTATTCTACACACGGGGCAATTTATTTCTCCGTGTGTGTATTTGGATACCATCCATTTTAATAGACATACCCTATGGAATCTATGGGTGCACCCTAGAGCAAAATATTTCTTCATTTCCTGAAAACATACTGGACAATCCATACTACTTACTATTCTAATAATATATTTATATTCAATTTTTTAAAAGAATTTCCTTTTTTCTAGCAAATACTGATATATAATGCATAATAATACAGACGTAACAAAAATAATAAATATATTGTCTATGCTTCTGCTGTAGCGTAGAAACTCTTTCGATATTTAAAAAAAATTTTACAGTGTATTTTGCATACAAAATAAAAAGTAATAGTATCAAAATATTAAACATTATAGTATTTAATATAATGTTTAATGTTATTCAATTTTTAATAATATCCTCCTAATCTCCCAGCTCTATCCTTCATGAACTTTTTTTGCTCTTCTTCTGTTCTGCCCTTGGTATGTATATAATAAAGATTGGCAAACGTGTCTCTATCCTTTCTGAGCTTGGCTATCTCTTTATTAAGCTCGTCGATCGTATCTTCTAATGCCATATTGATAAATAAACCGGGGTATAAATATTTTCAGTTTTTTTTATTCGTAATTCCGAAGAGCTATAGCTTTAGGAAATCTCGGGATTCCGCCACTTCCATCAGGATTTACAGGGGTTAATTCTTGATAACGGACTGTAAGCAAACATCCTATATATTTTTTAGCAATTTTATACATCCTTTCCCTGCCTTCAAAATATCCTCGTGGGCAAGCACGAAACCTTTGGCCTCCTTTACTAACTTCGCATTCCCATACTATCATGTCAATTTCTTTTCCTTTTTTTATAAGTTTTTCACTAGTAAATCCCGTAATCATATATTCTTTATCAAAAAAGTATTTAAATTTTAAGAGATTGTTACTTCTTTTCTTTTCATCATACCCTCCTTTTTTATTTCTAATCATGATTCCTTCATAATCTTTGGACACGAATTCTTTATGAAACATGTGTATTTCTTCTTCTGAATGGATTTCTTCTGTGCGGATAAGATTAATATATTTAAAATTACTACCTTTTACAACTGCTGATAAATTAGAAAGACGGGTAGAATAGTCTGCATGATCAAAGATATCGTATGCCACAAAAAGTATCTTGACTGCATCTTCTTTTTGAGTGCTAGAAAGAGTTTTTGATTTAATTAGACCAGTTAATTTGTTAAAATCCATATCATAACTATAAAGTTCTCCATCTATAATTTTATTTCCAAATTTACTCAATTCAGAAACAATATGTTTGAGGCCAAAAAATTTATTGCCAAGTTTTGAACAAAGAAGGCCGTTATTATATACACATCTTACTCCATCTATTTTTGGCTGCCCAAAACACGGGTACACTACCTTTTTCTTATTATTTGTAAATTCCTTTGCTAGCATGGGGAATTTAGTAGTGCATTCTGTAAAACGATCAGTGGTATATCCTTGTTTCTGCTTTTTCTCCCACTTGCTTTTTGCATCTAATTGTGCTTGTGTATAATGAGTGGTCTCGTTAATCTTGCCTATATTCTTGCCTTTCATAACCCTTGTAATCTTTGTAATTTGTTTGCCCCCGTCTATTCCGTGAACTACTGTAATTTCAGAATACGAATCAAAGCATTTGCATGATATATTCCAGATTCTGAGTTTTTCCTTGGCGTCTCTTTCATAAAGAGTTTCAAACGTATTCATACTTTCTTATATTATACGTTTGAATTTCTTTTCAATTTTTTTACTCACTAAATCCGTAGAACTCCTTGACTTTAGGATGTGTCCCTATCTTTACCGGGTCAAAGTCTATTATACTCATATTTTCTAGAGACCTAGCTCTTGATAAAGCTGTGTAAGTTTGCCCGCATGCAAATATATCTTTTCCTATACTGACTTTCAAATAATCTATTGAAGATCCTTGGGAGCGATGTATAGTTATTGCTGATGCAAGTTTTAGAGGTAAATACGATACCTTTCCCTTGTCTATACTCACACTTATATTATCAACATATATTTCTCTACCGTCAAGGAGTCTAATTTTAGGAGAATGGGATGATATATCTGTTACAACTCCTCTGGTGCCATTAACTAATCCAATGCCCTGATCTACATTATAAGTCATCATAACTTGAGCTCCTACTGCCAATTCTATTTGCTTTTCACACGGATTGTATGGTTTATATTTAGTGAATACTGGTTTATAAATACGAGACTCTGTTGTTTTTTTAAGTATCTCAAGCTCCCTGTTGTTAATAGAATCTACATTAATATTTTTTGAATATAATATTGTTGGCTTAATACCAGCATCATTATTTAGACGAGCACCTACACGACTAGAAATTATATTGGCTGTATTATCACTACATTTACCACGTCTAATTTCTTGAAGACAGTCTATAAATACATTATCTTTTTGCCTCATGACCTTGTTTAGCACAATCTTTTCTTGGACGATTTTTTTAAAAATATCAGTTTCGAATAGGAATTTGTCACTTTTAACTGGGGCAAGCTGGCAAAAATCTCCACAGAGCACTATCTGAATTCCTCCAAATACACATTTTGACTTTCTGATTGTCCTGGCTATATGTTCCAATTTTTCAAGAAGGATGTAATCAAGCATAGACACTTCATCTATTATCAAAACTTGTGTATCAATCCATCTTTCCTTTATATCTGCTTTGTACCTAATCTTTCTCACGAGTTTATCAACTTCTTGCGTTCCTAAACCTATTCCTGCCCAACTATGAACCGTAGTACCATCTATTAAAACAGCTGCTACGCCAGTTGTTGCTGTGACAGCGACGTGCTTTGTTGTATTATTTATAAATTCTTTAATAACAAAAGATTTTCCCGTGCCTGCACTACCTGTAAGCAATACATTTTTACCCTGAAGTAATTTGTCAAAACATTCTTGCTGTTCTTCGTTCATAAGTAATTTTATATAATTTAAATTTTCTTTTCAGTTTTTTTATTATAAAATTATTTATCCTTTGTATTTTTTACAAATTCGAATGCTATTGATATAGCTTTATTTGCGGTTGTTATACCAGGTTTATTATGAGACCCGATTGTAAATATATTATCCGCACTTCCTTTCTGAGGGACTGTACCGTGTTCTGTACGCGTATATGAAGTATCTTTTGAATTGTATTTTATATGTTTATTTTTATACGAATTGGATTGTATCCCGTCATTGATTGTAAGTTTAGTGTATTTCTCGCCTACTATATTTTCAAACTCTCTGGCGACCTTGATTATATTATCATTTAAACTGCCTTTTAAATTTCTCTGGTCTATTATTGTACATGACAATACAGAATAAGTTTTACTAAATGTATATTTGATTGCTATACCATTTGTTTTACAAAACCAGCAAACTTTTTTAGAGAAAACTATATCTTTGTCAAAATGAAGTTGGAAGCCCAGAGAGTTGTAATAACTATTTAAAAGAACTGGTGATAAGTCTCCCCAATTATTTTTTACATTCCAACTTGATGATTGAAGGAGTTCGTAAAATGCTAGCGGAGGTAATGCAAGTATATGGTTAATACCCTTTACTACCCCGTTATAAACTTCTCCATTTATGTCATTCAAAGACGATACCTTTGTATTTAGATAAATATCTACTCCGCTCTCTTTTAATACAGCATGAGCTTTTTTCACCCACGTTTCTGGATTTTTAAGTTTGATGATACTTCTAAAATCAAATGACCCTAGAAAATCGAGTAACATGACTTTCTCTGGGATATCAGATAATAATATACACAGCTTACCAATAGTTTCTTGACCTTTTTCTGTTATGTTTTGGGCTATCATCCAGTTTTTTACAGAAACATCTGATATTTTTACACCTATACTATTTCCTATATAATATACTGTTAACTTTATCATGTCATATATACTGAGACCAAAGAATATATACGAAATTATGTCAATATTATTAGCAATAGTGCTATCTTTATACACATTTTCTGTTTCTTTATTAAAATCTAAACCCAGTATTTCAAAAAGTTTTGAGAAATTCTTTCCATCGTTTAATGTAATTTTCGGAGCATGCTCTGTGAAATAACCGTCTTTCCAATTTACTCTCCAGCATCCTCCTATACTATCTTCTCTTTCTATTAAAGCTACTGTATATCCCTTTTTTACAAGACCAAGAGCCAAGGTTATGCCAGTAGGACCCGCCCCGTAAATTACATAGTCATACATTATTATACTAACCTGATAAAAAAAGATGCCGTTTTTATCAGATTTTTATTTACTGCGTGTTTAAATAAATGAAAATGATAGCTGCTATTTGCAACTCTCGAGGTATAGGGATTGATAATAAATTACCATGGAATCTTCCAGAAGATATGAAGTTCTTTAAAGAGAATACGATTGGTAAAAATATATTAATGGGTAGTAAAACATTTTTATCAATTGGAAGACCGTTGCCTAAACGAGTGAGCTGGGTTTTAACAAGATATCCAGATTCCTTTGTAAAAATACCAAGAGTTAATTTCATAAAAAGTGAAGATGAGATACCTTGTGATATTCTAAAAGACGTTATCGTGATAGGAGGAGAACAAATGTATAAAAAATTTTTAAAAAAGGTTGATACTATTTATTTAACACTTGTCCAAGAAGATTTCGAATGCGACACATTCTTTCCTGAAACTCCCGGGTTTAATCTGTACGAAGAGGGCGATGAACTTGTATCTAAAAACGGGTTAAAATACAAGTTTATAACACTTATTCGCTGTCACTATCACTCTGAATCCCACATCCTTTAATGCTGGTACTGAGTTGCTCTATTTCATATTCTTCGCTTGGATCACTTTGGGTAAATACAAATCCTGATTTGTTATAAAATGCTTTTCTCTTTCTGGACTGAGATATGAATATTTGGTCGCAATGATCTATTATATCTACTATCAACGGGGTAATTGAGTGCTCCTTTCTAAAAATACGTCCTGAAACCTGGATTATATCACTTTTCGGGGAACATAGTACTAGGCTATTTAATTCTGGTATATCTATTCCTTCTGAAAATATACTGAAGCTAGCGAATATAATACGCTTCTTGGACGATGCGAGAAGCTCGTCTTTTTTCATCTTTCCAATGTACAATCCTCTGTCGCATTCTGGGAGAAGATTATACAGCCTTTTTAAAAGAGATATACGATCTGCTAATACCAAAATTCTTCGCTGAGGCGTTTTATATATTTTTTTTATAATATTTTTAATATCGTTTGTGCGCTGAGGATGCTCACATACTTCAGTTATAGCGTTGGCCATATTTAATTTCCCATTGTATAAATATTTTTTTTCGATGGTGTGTCTAAAATTATGGGTTTGTACCATACATTTTCTTTTTTCTTCGTTCGCGATAGTCAATATTTTTCCAAGAGACCATACAATCGCTTTTGTAAGACCATCCTTTCTTTCTGGAGTAGCTGATAATCCAAGTGTAAATTTACCACTGCATTTAAACATTACATTTGAAAATTCCATGCTGGATAAATGATGGGTCTCGTCAATAATTATAAAATTAAAGTCGGAAAAATTAACTTCGTTTCCCTTTTTAAGTGCTATAGTATGAATCATGCCTATTGTGATATCACAGTTTTTTTCATTGCGCTGTCCTTGTATAATACCTATAGAACAGTCTGGCATAAACTGTTCTATCCTTTCTTTCCATTGTTCCAATAACGGCACCTTATTAACTATAATAAGAGGTTTAATACCAAACTTTTTTGAAAACTGTGAAAGAATGTATAACGCTATGCTAGTTTTACCTCCACCCGTGTTAAGACAGATTATAGCTCCTCCTACCGAATTTAACTCGTCTGTTGCCATTTTTGTTATATCTTTTTGATTTTCTCTAAGAGAATATGATTTACACATTTTCAATTCCTTTTTAGGGATTATTTTTCCTTTAAACGGGGTTTCTCCAAATTTATCTATACCGTAATACTTTGGAATTATAAGCTCATTTTCAGTTTCGCGATAATATCTTATAGGCTTGATATTAAATGAATAATCTTTGTTCCCGATCGGTGTTAATGTCAGCTCTTTTTTAATATCTAAAATAAATGGTATCTCGTTTTTTGATACGACATAACCTTTTGTAGTTATCTTCCTCATCTGATTTATTTTATAGCGTCCCTTTTTTTCAATTATTTTTCTTTTTATTTTTTGATATTTCTCATAATATCGCTGCTACATTTCTTACAAATTTCTTCGTACCCGTCTTTAAGACACCCTATACAAATTATACCGGTTTTGTACTCTGGCTTTTCCTGGGGCTTTGATTGTTGCTTTGGTTCTTTTGGTTGCCTCGGCATCTTTGGGGCCACAAGGTCTACATATCTTCCATTTTTATTTAGTCTTTTACCTTTTGGAGGTCTTGGCTCGACAAAATCAAGCGAGGCTGGGTTGTTGACTATTATATTGGTTCTCCCGAATCTTATTGTCTTTATCTTTTTAACATTATTTTCACTCATCTGATTTAATCTACTATTTTTTATTTTATTTCATTTTTTTTTCTTTGTTAATTTTAAAAATAAAATGGTCCGCAAACTTAATAGAAACCAATTATTAATGATTGTACTCGCTGTTGCTGCATTAGTTGCCGCAATACTTGTATTTAAAAAAATGAGGGAACAATTCTCTGCTGTAGATATGATGGACATCAATCGTGGGCATGCAAATCTAGATGATAAAGATATGCCAAGTAACACGATACAAGGCATGCTTGCAAATATCGCTGAAAAAACAAGTACTGTACAAAACTTTTACTCTGAACAATGCGAGTGCAAAAAGTAAACATAAAAAAGCCCAGAAGATTTTTTACGTCTTCTGGGCTTTTTTATGTTATTTTTAGTTTTTTACTTCTTTTTTATACATCTTCCGGTTTTTGGATTAATAACCTTTCCTTCTGGACACTCTTTTGGTGCTTTTGGAACTTTCGGGGCCTTTATTTTTACAAATCTTCCAGTTTTTGGATTGAGAACCTTTCCTTCTGGACACTCTTTCGGGGCTTTTGGAGCTGGTTTTGCAACGTCCATCTTCTTGACACGAGGCTTGACTACCTTTTCTTTTCTCTTTGCAGCTCTTTTTTTCATCTTTTCCTCTTGAATGTCAATTAGTCTAGCTCTTCTCCCTGGCTGGACTTCGTCTCTTTTCATATTAGCAAGTCTTTCTTTTATCATTTTCATTTCAGCGTCCTTTTTCTCCTTTAATTGTTTTATATCTGGTACATCTTCCTTTAGACTAAGAACTGAAAAAAAATGGTCAATTTCTTTTAGATCGCTCATTGTTACTTTTAATTAATACATAGAAAAAAATCAATTTTTTACTGATGAATAAATACCTTTATCTGCTTGGAACTTTCGTAATACTTTACAAATATACTACCATTAAAAAATGTATACACTTCATCAGATACTATATTCACATTTTCTGAAAAATACGATAGGGCTTCGTCAGATTGGTATAGCATGCAATCCGGGAATAGATTTTTTACATGATTAAAATTATTTATATCCTCTTCTAAAATATTATACTCTATTTTACATTCTACCACGTCCTCGGTCTCTATACCCATAAATATATACCCATTATCCTCTAACTTATTAAAAATAAACTCTTTATCATGCGTCAATACATTCCCGCATTTTTTATAAATGTAAAACACGTTATACATATTTTATTGTTATTAACGTGTTTATAACAAGTTTTCAATTTTTTATTTCATCCCTTGCTTGGCTAATAAATCGGCGTTAAAATTACCTAGCCACAGTCTATGTTCCTTCGATCGCTTATTACTAGGCTCCTTTCTATGACTTCTTACATGAGAAAATGAAATATTTTTTCCACTATCTTTTATATTTTTCATAATATCTTTTATTATATATTTGTTTTTAACGTCTTGTCCATTCGCAGTTTTCCAATTATTTTTTATCCAGTTTTTTGACCACTTCATTATACAATTTATAGAATACATAGAATCGCTATAAATCAATATGTTGTTATACCCCCTTCTTCTTATGATATTTATGGATTCGTGAATAGCTAATAACTCTGTCTTTTGGTTCGTAGCCGGTCCTTGCTCAAATTCTTCTTCATAATTGAATGAATATTTTTCACAATCGTTTATATAAACGCCGTATCCTCCTTTTGCATTTCTTTTCCCGTTGTTTATAACACTTCCGTCTGTAAAAATTTCCACCACATCATCATCTTCTATAAACAATGCTCTTGAAATAACCGGTTTAGGATTTAAAAATATGTTTATCACAGAGTTATCTACTTTATACCCCTCATTCTGTAAAAAAATACAAAACTCCTCGAGTTCTTTTTTAATAAGATTGTCGCGCTTCATGCTTTATCTCATTAAAAAAAAATATTTCAATTTTATTTGCTTTATTTGTTACCGGAACTTCCAAAACCCCCTTCCCCGCGAGATGTGTCTATCAAAGAATTCTCGCTAGCAAGCGTCATAAAATCAATGGGGGTTAGATCTCCCGAGCATATTTGGAAATACCTGGTACCGGATTCAATCATATAATTCTCGCTTGATATATTATCTATAGCTATTTTAATATTACCGTTATAATTCTTGTCGATTATACCAACGCTATTTGACATTCTCAAAGAAGTTTTGTATATAGAACTTCTTGGGTAAATATAAAATGGGAGTCTTTTGCCACAATCATTTTTTAAAGAAAATATGCACCCCATATCGACTAACACGGTCGAGTTACCGGGAATGGAGATATTTTCTGGGAAATAGATGTCGAATCCGGAATCTTCTTTATTATATAAAGAATCTGGATAATAAAAATTTCTGCACGTTTTATTTTTTATTATTACCTCCAATAACATTTTTTAATTAATATTTAAATATCTAATTAAATATTAATCAATTTTTTTTTAAAATTTATAAACATCTTGACCTTCTTGATATAATATTCTAGTATTATGATCCCTGTCGCTCATGGGATTTTGTACACTACCTAGAATACTACCATTATTTTTCTTGTCCTCGTCTACTTTGTCTAAAAATATTTTAAAGCTGTCTTTATATACACTATTTTCCGGGAACCCCGATCTATAATAACTTTCGTATTCCATGCGCGGTGCTTGTGATATACAAAAACCTTCTTTTTTGTATTTATTATAGAGTACTATACCTATAACTATCAATATTATAAAAGATACTATACTAGAAATTAATCTAACCACCGATGCAAGCATTAATACCATTTACCATGTACCAAGAAATTAAATTTACAAGTTGTTTAAATATTCTCTTGATTTGGAAAGAGACAGTTTATCGCACTCGTCCAGAATTTTTTTTGATTGTTTTCTAGTGAGCTTTGCACACTCTGGCCTACTCTTTTTAATTTTTTTACAATCTATACTACTACAAAAATTTAAATCATCTTTACGGCTCATTATTCTGCTTTTTACAAAGAAAATAATAGTAACTTTTTAGTTTTTTTTTCCTACTTTAAAACAGATGTCCAAGGTTTATAAATATTTGGATAGCATGATAAAGAATTTTGGTACAAAATCTGAAGATAAATCAAAAATTATTTTCTTTGATTATTTCGATAAATTAAAAAATAAAGATGTATTATTTGATGGATTATTCGAAGTAACAAAGTCTATACCATCTAGTAGCGCAAACGGATTCGTATCTATAATAAGTCTAAAAAAAGATAAGCGCCTTAAATTTATTCTCAAGACTCCAAAAGCTCTTGGAGGAGATGACACAGAGTTGGAATTTAAGATTTCAAGGGAAATTACAAGGCAAGTTATAAACGACAAGAATATTCCAGACTGCGCAGTAAAAACGTGGGCATCTGTAAAATGCCCTACTGATTACAAGGATATAGGCAAGCCTACAGAAGGGTTAAAAAAGACAGCGTGCACAAAGAATGCTAAAATAGCTACTCATATAATAATGGAGTATATTATTGGGGATACTTTCTCTGCATTTATAGAAAAAAATGGACGAAGAGATGTAATGAATATATTAGGAATAATAATTTGCTGTTTAGATGCTCTTTATAAGAAAAATAAATTTACTCATTACGATCTTCATACGGATAATATTATGATACAAAAGGGTCCACCTAGATTTTATAACTTTGATATAAATGGCAATAAATTCCAGTTTATATCCATGTATCATCCAGTATTGATAGATTTTGGAAGAGTGTATATAAAACCATTTTATTATAATAAAAAACGCATAGACCTGTCCAAAGAGCCTCCTGCTATTTTTGAATACAAAAGAAGAAACTATGCGCATATAAAAGATATGATCATGGGTGTATTTATAGATTCCAATTCTGGCGAACTAGAATTTCATTACAAATTAGATGATATACTAAACTCGTTTTCTAAAATTACAGAGCGTAGTAATATATGCAGCTATTCTATAAGAGAACAGACATTAATAGTGGCAGCTACTATTATATTTGATTTTATAGAGCACAATAAAGATATAGAATTATCTAAAGTTAGTGAGGATAGGTTTATAGATTTTGTATTTGATAAGTACTTTATTTTAAAAAAAAGAGTATATATGGATATATCATCGACTAGGCCCAATAATATGACTGATATACTTAAAATCACTGTAAGTACCCTGGATGAAATAGATAAAAATCCTAATGGCAGAATGCTTAGACAGTATATATTGACAAATTATCCATTCTTGTTGCCTGGGCAGAATTTTTTACCACTTCATTTAATTGGTAAAAAACCTATTGCAGGAATATTTTGCCTGGATAATGCATCAGATATGATACAAAGCATGATTGAATTTAAATTGCTTCCTAAAACAATTATTAAAAAACGCGTTCTTTCTACCAGAATCTACAAAAAAAATATCTTGCAAGTAGATTTACCAACTATCAAGAATAAAAGGAACGCCAGTATTATTCACGAGAATATTGGCATATCTCGAAGTATTGTTAGAGAAAGGGAGGTTGCTCGAGCACCAGCGCCTGATAGAAAATCTAAACGTAAAAAAACAAAATCTTCTATTGTGAAAAAAAATAAAAAGGATAGTGGATTATCTGATCTAACCAAGGGTTTGAAAAAAATAGGTATATAAAAATATTTTAATTAATTATAAAATATTTTTATTTGTAAAAATTTTTAGAAAAAAGATGAGAATATATATTATCTATTAATGTCACCTTGCTTTCTTCGTATGATCTGAATAACGTATACAACGTTTTCCTATCATAAAAACCAACAGAAGCAACTTCTTCTGATGATTTTGTATCTAATCTAGGAGGATCTTCTGTAACTACTTTTGCTAAATAGTATACGTGCTTGTATTCAACACCATTTGTACCCATATAAAGTTCTTCGAAAACTATATCATCTTTTATCAACTGATAGTCATCCTTTGAATACCCACTTTCTTCTTCGAATTCTCTTATAGCACAATTTTTTAAGCTTTCTCCAGCATTTCTTCTGCCCTTTGGAAACGAGAATTCGGGGCACAAATAATTCCCGTAAATTTTATCATCCAGTATATCCTTGATGATATTTCTGGTACTATAAAATTTCTTTTTGGCAAATGAAAATTCTCTCCTACGTCTATATTTACTTTCTCCCCATAAGAACTCCCATAACTCTTCAAAAGTATCATTTAATAGCATGGTTCTTTCAGAGTATGTTATTTCTCTTAATAAAATTTTCAATTTATCATTAAAATTCATGTTATAAAAAGCCGGTAATCTACCACGTATGATATCTATGAAAGCCATTGTATTTCGCCTTTGTATAACAAGTAACTCCTTCTCAGAGTTAAATAGTATAATACCCATACTTAATATAGGCAGCAAACACTTGTTAAATTCATGAGATTCGCTTTCACAATTGGAGCATTTTCGTTTTTGCTTGTGTCTTTTCATTTAATATATTTTATATTACTTACTTAGTAAAAAACATATTAATTGTTTAAATTAAACCTACTTGGTTTTTTTAATGCACTCCTTTTCAGTGACTGCTCTTTTTTCATTCATCTTTTCGTAAAACAAGGATGCTTTTGACTCGTCACCAAGTTCTTCTGCAAGAGCAGATAAAATAAAGTCCTTATTCATGGGTTCTAGAGACTTGCTTTTAACACATTTAATTTTGGAACCATTTTTCAATGTAATTTCGCCAAGACCTTGTTCTTTCATAAATTCCAATAAACTTTCTTCTTGTCCCTTTTTGACATCTTTCAATTCTTTTACATCTTTTGACAATTCTTTAATCTGAGACTCAGTTTCGATATAAGATCTGATAACTTCTTTAATTTCTTCCTCTCTTCCACTCATTTTTTTAGTCTTTAATACTTTTTTTCTTTAAATTAACAGCCAGCTGGATTAGGGGTTTCATTTATTCCAAATGCTAAAAGCACTTTTTTATAAATCGCAAAACGTTTAGGAGCCTTGTGGGATGCTGGACCACCATTACATTCTAGTGCCCCGTTAATAGCATTAGTAGATGATCCAAACTGACCATCAAGTACCCCTGGTCTAGTCCTTACATTTGCTTTCCAGTACCACAATGCAGTTGCCCATGCTACATCATCTTGTTCAACCATTTCAGGGTTATTTAATAGGACATTTTTGTCACCGTATAAAGCCTGGCTAGCAGCAGCGTAATTATAAGACCATGTCAATTGAATATACCCTCTTCCAAAGTAGTATTTACCCGGTACATCCAATGGTGTATGGACGTACTCTCCAGCACAATTATTGGTAGCACATCTATATTCTTTTTTTGCTCTTAGTCCATCCGATTCCCAAAGAATTTGAGAAAGGAACATTGCTAATTCTCTTTTAGAAGATATACCACCTTTTGATTTAGCAAGACTAGTGAGATTATTATATTGCTCGCTAGACGGAGAAGGATATCCGGCATTTGTCACGGCGTTTTTGAATTCGTCAAATGATATGGATGGCGACTTGGGAGCCTTGACGCCTAATGGTTTATCAGAAACTGGTTTTTTAACAGTAACTGGTTTTCTTGCTTTGGATCTATTTACAATTTTAACCAGGCCAGATTTTTTTTTGGGGGCCGCGACTTTAATTGGCTTTGGTTCTGATTTTGGTTCTGGCTTGCGCTCTTGACTTGGAAGTGGTCTCATAGACATTTTCCACAATGCTGGAACATTGACAGGTTCCCAGCCCTTTTCAGAAGTATGTCCTTGCAAGCAAACATACGAGTGACCATTGTAACTGACAGCAGATCCAAGAGAATATTTCGTCTTTACATTCCATGATTTT
>Ga0209533_1002958_pt1 | contig 15223 bp, 18 predicted proteins | sample COG_04_FD_184748 | JGI IMG/M metagenome (GOLD analysis project Ga0209533, IMG submission 184748) | Pelagic Microbial community sample from North Sea - COGITO 998_met_04 (SPAdes) (version 2) | ecosystem: Environmental > Aquatic > Marine > Neritic zone/Coastal water | place: Helgoland, sampling...
TATCCAAACTCATAAAACCCCCTGATGCTTTAACTTAGGTGAGAATGCTACACAACCCAATTTAGAATACCCATTATGATTATTTTGAATTTTAGAACGCAACTCAACATATTCTTCAATAATATTAAACAATGATGAATTTGATGTGGTAATAGCCATTTTTTTAATGTGAAAAATAAAAAATATATCAAATCAATTTTATTATTATATTAATAAAATTAATACATAACTAATGATTTTAAATAAAAATATGTTATTATTTTAATAATGGATTATGTAGTAGCTATTCCTTCGTATAAAAGACATGATACTTTAAAAAAGAAAACATTAAATGTTCTAAAAGATTATAGAATACCTATACAGAATATTTATGTATTTGTAGCAAATGATCATGAACATGATTTATATAAAAATACATTAGATCCAAGTACATATGGAAAATTGGTGGTTGGTAAACCTGGTATTAAAGAAATACGGAATTTTATGGCTAATTATTTCGATGAAGGACAAAAGATAGTGTATATGGACGATGATATTGGGAAAATATGGCAATGTAAAAATGATATAGAACCATATGATAAGGCTAATAATAAGGTATATAAAATGGATAGTTTAAAAAAGTTTTTCGATAAAGCATTTAAATTAAGTGGGAAAACAGGATTTCATAATTGGGGTGTATATCCGAGAGATAATCCATATTTTATGAAACCAATTAATAGACGAAATCCATTAGATAATTATGTTTCACAAGACCTAAAATTTTTAATAGGTTTTATGACTGGTGTGATTAATAATAAAGAATCTGAACTTAGAACTATTGGGGATAAAGAGGATTATGAACGAACTATTAAATATTATTTGAAAGATAATGGCGTTCTTCGGTTTAATAATGTTAGTTGTTATACTCGATGTTATAAAGTTGCTGGTGGAATTCAGGCAACACGTAAAATAGAAGATAGTAATAAGAATGCCACTATTTTGATAAAAAGATATCCAAATTTAGTCTCAGTAAATAATGGAAGAAAATCTCCATTTGTCGAGATATTACTTAGGGATAAAACTAAGTTAAAGAAATTTATAAACTCAAATAATTCTAAAAAGAAATCTATAAAAGGTAAAAAAAAGAAAAAATCACTTAAAAGAAATAAGTAGTTAAAGATATAAATGAAACTATTTTGTGATGGTGTATTTGACCTATTTCATGAAGGACATGTTAAACATTTCAAAAAAATAAAAGAATTATATCCTAATTCATATTTAATGGTTGGGATCTATAATGATAAAGATTCAACTGGATACAAACGAAAACCTTTTTATAATGAAAAAAAGAGATTACGTTTGGTTGGATCATGTAAATATGTGGATGAAGTGACATTAGATTATCCAGGTATAATGACTGAAGAATTTATTAATAAAAATAATATAGATATGATAGTACATGCTTTTTCAAACATAAATGATATTAAAAAACAAACAATTTATTTTGAAGTTCCCATAAGATTAAATAAAATGAAAGTAATCGAATACAATAAAGGTGTATCTACAACCACTATTATAGCAAATTTAGATATAATTAATAATAATGCACCTTCCAACTTAGAACTAAATACAATAAATTTAAATTATAAAGAAATAGTATATAAATTAGATATAAAACCTAATAGTAAAGTTTTAGAAGTAGGATGTGGTATAGGAAATTATTCCAAATTATTTAATGTGAATTTTGATTATTTTGGTATAGATAATAATCGTAATAATGTCAATAAAAATATATATACTACAAATTCTAATATAGTTAAGTGTGAATATGATGATATTTTATTTAAAGATGATTTCTTTGACCATTGTTTTTGTATAGGACAAGATTTATCTCCAGAAGCAATGAATGAAATAAAGCGTGTTACTAAAAATGACTCAATATTTTTAAAGTAAATTTAACAGTATTTAATTATTTAACATTAATTTTTCTATTTTTTTATAAAGTATATCATCTGTAATATAATCATTTTCTTGACTATTATAACTTTTAAATCCATAAATTTCTAACATACCATATTTTTCATTTAATATTGTTTTGTTTAACAAATTATCACCTATAATAATAAATTTATTATCTAAAATTCTAGTATTTGGTCCTTCGTTAATACTAATCATCTCTTCATAAATTTTTTCTCCAGCACGTATTCCTACAATTTTATAATCATTTGAGAAATATTTTGCTAATGACGTAATTTTATAACTTAGTAACTTTGGAACAAATATTTCACCACCACACATATTTTTAATATTATCAATTACAAAAGTTATTGCATTTTCAATATCCATAGTAAATCTTGTCATATCTTTATGTGTAATAGTAATATCCTTTTTCTGTTCTTTTAAATTTTTAAATATTTGAACCACTGAACCACGACTGCCTAATACATTACCATATCTACTTACTGAAAATTTGGTTACACCTCCTGACAAATTATTAGCAGCAATAGTTAATTTTTCTAAACAAAATTTAGTTCCACCATATAAATTACTTGGACTAACTGCTTTATCTGTGCTTATTGACATAAAATAAGGTATTTTGTGTAATATAGAAGTTTCTATTAAATTTTGCGTTCCTAAAATATTAGTTTTAATGGCTTCAATTGGATTATACTCAATAGAATCTACTCTTTTTAATGCTGCAGCATGAATTATAATATCAACATTTATTAGTGTTAAATATAATCTATCTTTATCTCTTATATCACCAATAAAAAAAGCTAATTTATTAAAGTGTTTATGATTCTTAAATTTTTCTCGCATTAAATATTGCTTTAATTCATCTCTTGAGAAAATAATTATTTTATTTATATTATATTCTAATAATTTTGGAATAATTGCATGCCCAAATGTTCCTGTTCCACCTGTTATTAAAATTCGTTTACCTGTAAGATCCATATTTAAGTAAATGTATTTATTTTTAAATAGTTATAAAATTTAAGTATATTTATATTTATTTAAAATAGTTATAAAATATATATTTATATATATGTACAATTATGGAAAACATTATATTGATAATGAAGATGTAAAACAAGTTACAAATATTTTAAATAATGAAAATTTTTTAACTTGTGGTAGAAAAGTTAATGAATTTGAAACTAGTATATGTAAGTATACCAAATGTAAATATACTTGTGTTGTAAATTCATGTACTTCGGCGTTACATTTAGCTTGTTTAGCATTAGATATATCAAAAGATGATGAAGTTATTATACCTGCTATTTCTTTTGCTGCATCTTCAAATTGTGTATTATATTGTGGTGGAAAACCAGTATTTTGTGATATAAATAAATTTACTATGAATATTGATATTGATAAAATAGAAACTCTTATAACTCCTAGAACAAAGGCTATAATTATTGTTGATTTTGCAGGTCAAGTAAATGATTATAATAGAATACTAAAAATAAAAGAAAAATATAATTTAACAATAATTGAAGATGCAGCACATTCAATAGGAGCAAAATATAATGATAAATATGTAGGTAATATAGTTGATTTAACTACATTTAGTTTTCATCCTGTCAAAAATATGACTACAGGTGAAGGAGGGGCAATAACAACAAATGATGAAACTTTATATAAAAAAATAAAATTATTAAGATCACATGGATTAACAAAAGATTTTAATGAAAGAAATAATAATGTAAGTCATGATTATGATATTGTCTCCTTAGGATATAATTATAGAATTTGTGATATATTATGTGCTTTAGGAATAAGTCAAATTAATAAATTAAATTCATTTGTAAATAAACGTAAAGATTTAGTATCATACTATAACTCAAAAATAAAGACAAGTATTTTAAATGAATATATTGAACCATTAGAATTAAAACTTGATTCAAGTCATCATATATATATAATAAAAATAAAAGATACAGATATGATTAATAGAGATTTACTTTATAAAAAACTTCATGAACGCAATATAAAAGTAAACGTTCATTATAAACCCATTTATTTGTTTACTTTATATAAAAATTTAGGATTTAAACAAGGATTATGTCCTATAGCAGAAGACACATATAAAAGAATTATAACACTGCCTTTATATTATGAATTAAATAAAAATGATATAAATATTATATTAGACAAATTATTAGAAATAATTAAAAAAATATTAGATAGTTATAATTTAATAAACAGATTTAAACATATTGACTCAAAACTTTTTAGTTATTTACAAAACGAATTTATTTCTGGTAAAGAATTCTCAAAATTATATTTAGAAGATTTATTAAATGAAAGAAGCGAATCAATTGCTTTAAGAAATAAATAAATAATATATAATTATAATATTATGATAAATATGTTAATTTTAATTATTTTAATATTTTTTTTTTTTATAATATTTTGTATTTATAAAAATATAGAAAAATTTAAAATTAATACACAATCATATAAAAATTTTAATAATAATAAACCAACAATAATCATTGGATCTTCAGAATATATTAATGAACATATTGAAGATTTAAAAAGATTAAAAAAAACAGGCAAATATCAATTTATAGCTCATCAAACTTCTTTTAATTTTTTTCAAACAAAACTAGGTTTTTATCCAGATTACTTATCAGTATTTGATCCACAAGTTCCACTTTATATAAAAAATTATGATAATATTTTTAAAGAAAAAAAATTAGTAAAATTGATATACTATTCATTTTGGGATGAAGAAGATTATGACAATATTTCCGGACGTGTTCTTGGTACACCAGTTTTAAAAAAAGGAAGAGAATATTGGAAAAATTATAATAATACAAAACTAAAGATAAGTAATAGAATTATAATTCCAACAAAATTTATAAGAACTAATAAAACTAAAACCAAAAATAATTTTAAAAATAGTAAAAAAAAAGATAAAAATAAAAAAAAACTTGTTATTTCACATTTTCCTCATCACAACAAATTTACTCTTCATATACTACCACTTATTTTGTTTTTAAATATTAAAAATGTTTATATAATGGGGTTTGATTGTATAGGCACAAATTGGAATAGTAAAAGTAAAAGAATAGGAGGACTTATAAGGTTCTGTAAATCACAATATAAATTAAAATTACCCAAATTTATAAAAGAATTAAAAAGAAATAACATTAATCTTTTTAATTTAGTTAAACCAAAAAATACAGAATTATATCCATATATAAATTATAAAAATATTAAAGAATTAAAATAGTTTTTTATTTTAAATTAGTTAATAAGACTCCATATTAATGGTGTTCCAAAATCAATATCTTTCCTTGCTGTTTTTCCAAGTATATCTTCATAATATTTTGTATGTAATCCATGTGAAGGTCTTATTGATCTTACATTTTCACTACTAAAAACTTCACCTTTTTTTATGTCTTTAACAACAAATAATGAACGTCTATAATTTTTTGATTGCTGTTCTTTTTTTACACCCCCAAATGTTACTCTTCCTAAAGATTTTTCAACAATTCTTACACTATCAACCATTTGTTTAAATTCAGATGGAGTTACAGAGAACGCGTCGTCGGCACTTCCACTTTCTCTACTAAGTGTAAAATGCTTTTCTATTATTCTTGCACCAACACATACTGAAGCAATAGGGACTTCAATTCCTAGTGTATGGTCTGAAAGTCCACCAATAACATTAAATGAATCCATCATATTTTTTATTGTTAATAAATTTGCATCTTCAGGTTTTGCTGGATAAGCACTCGTACATTTCAACATACAAATCTGTGTTGTTCCATTTTCTCTAAGTAAATTTACTGCTTCCTCTAATTCACCTTTTGAAGCCATACCCGATGATATAATTACTGGTTTACCTGTTTGTGCTATTTTTTTAATTAAAACATGGTCGGTGATTTCAAATGAAGCAATCTTATATGCTGGTATATCAAGTTTTTCAAGAAAATCAACTGCTGTTGTATCAAAAGGACTAGAAAATAAATCCATACCAAGTGAATTAGCATGTTCTTTTAATTCTTTATGCCATTCCCAAGGTGTATATGCTTTTGAATACAAATCATATAGTGTTTGACCCTCCCAAATACTCCCATCTAAACATTCTGTAAATTCTTTTCTATCACATTTTATGGTCATTGTATCTGGTGTATAAGTTTGAAGTTTAATTGCATTCGCACCAGCCTTATGTGCTTCATCAATAAGTTTTAAAGCAACACTTTTATCTTGGTTATGATTACATGATAGTTCTGCAATAAAATATGTAGGATAATTATTTCCTATAATTGTATCATTGATATAAAATTTAATATTATTCATGTTTAATATATAAACATATAATTTTATTTTTAAATAGTTTTTTGTAAAATAACTTAAAAATGTTTAACTATAATGTTTAATGATAATTACAATACTAATTGATAATGATTCTTGGATAATTCCTTATGCCAATATTTTAAATGAAAATATAATTAAATTAGGACACGATAGTAAAATAATATTTAAACATAAAAATATTAGAGAGGGAGATTTATTAATTTTATTAGGATGTATTCGAATGTTTAAAAAACTTAATTTAAATAAAAATAATATTGTAGTTCATGAAAGTGACCTTCCAAAAGGTAAAGGTTGGTCTCCACTAACATGGCAAATTCTTAGTGGTATGAATAAAATACCAATATCTTTATTCGAAGCAAGTAATAGTGTTGATTCAGGTAAAATATACCTAAAAGATTATATATATTTAGATGGATATGAACTTTATGATGAAATAAAGAAAAAACAAGGTGAAAAAACAAATGAAATGATTTTAAAATATATAAAGGAAAATCCAATTGGAAAAAACCAATTAGGAAACGAAACATTTTATAATAAAAGAACGCCTAAAGATAGTGAATTAGATGTTAACAAAACAATATTAGAACAATTTAATTTATTAAGAGTTTGTAGTAATAAAGATTATCCATCATATTTCAAAATAAATAATAAAAAATATATATTAAAAATTTATAATGAATAAAGTTAATTTATTTAAAAGATAATGAGTTATATTGATATATGAAAGTTTTAATTCTTGCTGCTCACCCAGATGATGAAACTTTAGGTTGTGGAGGTGTCATAAAAAAATTTTCTCAAGAAAATAATTATATTAAATTAATAACATTTACAGATGGTGAATCATCAAGAAATAATAAAAATAATAATAGAAACACTTTATTAGATAGAGTTTGTATAAAATTGGGTATTAATGAATATATATATGGTAATTTTCCAGATAATAAACTTGATTCTATTCCCTTATTAGATGTATGTAAATTTATTGAAAAAAATATTGATTTTATTCCAGACTTAATATTTACACATCATAGAAATTGTAATAATATAGATCATCAAATTGTATATAAAGCTACAATAACTTCTTTTAGACCACAATTTGGAAATAAAGTTAAAATATTATCATATTTTGTGCCTTCTTCAACAGACTATAATCCTTTTAATAATTTTAATGGAAACGTTTATTACGATATAAAAGACACTATTCAAAATAAGATAGAAACATTAAGTATTTATGATAAAGAAATGAGGAAATATCCCCACACAAGATCATATGAAAATATAAAAAATTTATCAAAAGTATGGGGGTCAGAAGTAGGTTTAGAATATGTTGAGAAATTTGAATTAGTTAGAGAGATTTTGTAATTTTAACATCTGAGATTATTTCTTCACCATTAAAATTAGCTCTATTAAATTCTAATTTAAATTCACCAATTTGTATATATGGAGAGGGATAATCCTCAAAATCTAACATTCTTATAAAATCATAAATTTTAAGTAAATCGCTTTGATTATGAAATGGTATTATATTATTTTTTCTTCTATTATACTTTTTTAAACAATTATTTTCTTGTTCAACTGGGATTAAGTTTTTATCTAATATTTTGCAAATCAAATCATATGTAACAATTCCTAATGTAATCCATATATCAAAAATATTTCCTTGTAATGATATTTCCTTATAACAATATATAGGTCCAGCATCAATACCTTTTTCTGTCATTTTTAAAGCATTTATTCGTGAACATATAATATTATCTAAAATTTGATTTTGTAATGGACTACCTCCTCTTCCATTAGGAAGATTTGATGTATGAATATTAATACATTCATAATTATTATATATATTTTTTGGAACAATATAAGACCAATGGAAAAAAAAAATTTTTTTAGGATTGGTATTTAATATTGTTTCCTCTAATTTACATTTATCAAATATAAATTCTATATTATATTTTTTTTCAAGTTTATCAAATAATTGGTTTGAAATATAATTTTTTTTTGAAGCAAAAATATAATCAACCATTAATTATATTTTTTATTGTGAAACTTTTAAATAGTTTTGATGTATTTATATTATTTTCAATTAAATTTTTAAATAATAGTCTGTCATTTATTAATTTATTTATATCTTGATAAATTTTTTCAAAATCATTTATTAAATGACCATTATACAAAAATATTTCTTTATCTTTATATTTATTTAAAAACCCAAATTGATTCTCTGCAATTGTAAATACTATACTAGGTATTCCAAATATCATTCTTTCTATAAAATTTTGACCTAATGTTCCTATACATAAATCAGCATTAAACATAATATCATAAACATTGTTTATATTATAATAAAAATTAAAATTATTATTTTTATTACACAATTCTTCAATACTATCTTTATTTTTATTAGACATACCAATTAAAATATCAAAAATAATATAGTTAAATTTATTTTCTAAATATTTCATTATTTTATATGTATAATTATTGATATCACTTCCACTTATAAAAACAAATATTCTTTTTATTGATTCATTAAACCTTTTTTTTTTTGATAAATAAAAAAATTCTTTATCAATAATAAAATATTCAGGACCTAACAATAACTTACAATCTTCATTACATAAAAATTTATACTTATTTTGGTCTTCTTCAATACTGTTAAGAATAAAATCACAATTATGTTTCCTTTTAATATAATCGTCGATAACAAGTATTTTTTTTGAAAAGTCTTTTACTAGATTTTGCCATTTAAAATCTATAGCATAATTATCAATTATTAATAAATTTACAACATACATTTTAAGTATATTGTTTGTTTTAATAGCATCCTCTTCATAATCTTCACCTAACCATGTATTTGTATCTAATAAAACAGAATTATCATTTTCTATATCTAACTCAAATAATTTAAAATTATTTTCAGATACTTTACTATTTAAATTTCCTTCAAATTTTTTACATATAAAAAATATATTATGATTTTTTAAATATTTTGCTAATTTTATACATCTTATTATATGTCCTGTACCAATTATATTACTTGAATCAACTCTAAAAAAAATATTCATATATTATTTACTTATAAATTATTCGTTTATATATTTATATATTATTTTAATATAAATGGATCGCTTTAAAATGACAACAGAGTATTGGTCTAATATAGCAAATCAAGATGATAATAATAAACCAGAAAAATATTTATTAGAAAACTGTAAAATAGCACCTATTTTAAATTTTAAAAATGATATAGACAAAATAAAAGATAATATAATTCTTCATGAAATAGGATGTAATGTAGGAAAAAATTTAGTATATTTAAGAAATAATTATAAAAATATTAAATTAAGTGGAAATGATATTAATAGTGAAGCAATAAATCTAGGATTAAAAAAATATTGGAATAATAATGAGATTTATTTAGATGATACATTTAATTTTATTAACAATATGAATAAAAATAATAAGAAAATAGATATATTAATAAGTATGGCTCATTTAGAACATATACCACCTTTAATATTTAATAAAATAGCTAAATTAATACCAAAAATATGTAATAAATTATATCTTTATGAAATTTATAATTTAGACATTAAGGATGAATCTAATGAGATACAACCAACTCTTAGAAAGATAGACCAAAATTGGGGCATATGGCAACATCCATATATACATTATTTTGGAAAACCTTGTGTTTGTGAAAAAATAAATGAAGATTATTATAAATTTATATTTAAATTTAATTAATTATAATAACTTCATTACTAAATCTAATAAATATGTGTTTTATATTTAATAACAAATACTCTTTTTATTATAAATAAAAAATTTCCAAGCATGTAAAATGACATTAGACACAAATATTTTAATTAATACTTCATAACTTACTATTCAATTTTTATTTTTAGTTCCGAAATATTCCTCAAAATTTTTGAATTCAAATAAATTAAATCTAATTATATTAGTAAATTTATATATTAATTCTCATTTCTTAATAGTGCAACTTCCATTTCCAACAATAATAATTTTCATATATTATTAAATTATTATTATTATTATTCATTTAAATATAAATCATTTATATTTAAATGATTATAATATTTAATTATATCAAATTCATATTGATGGTCAATATCATATAATTCATCATTATTTAAAACATATAAATAGGGATTTAATTTGTCTACAAAACCACCGAGATAGTTATTATTTTCAATATCTTCTAATTTTGTTAAATATAAACAATGACCTCCTTCTATTAATGGTTCTACATATTTTGTATTTAATGAACCAGGTTTAAAATTAATTGGTTTATTATTAGTGTCAAAAAAATAATTTTTTGTTGATTTTACAGAAAATATTCTATCATACATATTATTAATACAAAAATTATAGAATTCATTAATAGTTTTAATTTTTAATAATGGTAAACATGGATTAATTAAAATAACATGAGTATATTTCTCCATAAGTTCTTTATACCATTCCATAATAATTGTTAAATCAAATTCTTCGTTATTCGATTCTTTACTCCTTTTAATAAAATTAAAATTGTGTTTGTTAACAATATTTTTTATTTCATTGTCTGGTGAAGCTATATATATATCCTCTTTTAGAATAATACTTTTTTTTAATTTATTCAATAATATTTCTATTAAACAAGTATTTCCTATAGGTTCAATAAGTTTTTTATAACATCGTGAAGAATTTACTCTAGTATTTATTACAATACAAATTTTTTTCATAATATATTACAATATTAAAATATTTTAAAATATTTTATTATAATAATGAAATTATTTTTATTACTATTATTAATTTTAATTCTTCTTTTTATATTAAACTTTAAAGAAACATTTAATAACTCAAAATCTAAAAAAATTAAAAATATATTCGCAACAGATATTTTTGAAAATAAAACAATATTTTTAATAGCTAATAATCCAAATTTATCTAAAAAAACACAAAAATTTTTAAATGAATATGATTATAAAAATTCATTAATTGTTAGATTTAATGGTTATAAAAAAAAAAAAGTAAATGATTATTGTAAAGGAAATACAGATATAATGGTTTATAGAAAAGGTGGTAGACCTGTTAGGTATTTCCATGGTTATAATAATAATAATTATAATAAAAATATTATAAATGTATTTACTAAAGATTTAAATAAAAATGAAACTGAATTTGATAAATATTATACTATTAAAGATCAAAAATATTTAAATTTACAATCGAGATACACTTTGAGTGAACGTTATTCTTTTAAATATTTAAATTATCCTAAAAAATGTGGGTCTGGATGGTCAACTGGATTTAATTTTTTAATATATTTATTAAATTTAAAAAAAAAAAAAAAAAAAAATATTAAAAAAATATATCTTGTAGGATATTCATTTCATAATAAGAAAGATTCAGGACATTGCGAATTATGGGAATATAATTATTTTAAAAAAAATATTGAAAATAAAGAAAATGTAGAAATAATATTGTAATATTAATTCTAATTATATTATTATTTATAAAAAATAAAGATTTTTTTTTATAAAAAATAAACTTAAATTTATACATATGACTAAAAATGCAAGTACATATATTGAAGATACAACTAAAAAGTAATATATTATTTGGAAGATTTGATAAAAAATATGTAAATATAAAAAATAGAGTAAGTCCATGGCATCATATTTTTCCTAATATAAATTAAAATGTAAAAGATAAATATGAATGGTTTATGGTTCTAAGAAATTCTTATACAAAGATATTATCTGAATATTATTGTCAACAATCACATCAATTAACTTATATAATAAAAGATAAAACAGTAATGAATAATTATTTAATCAATAAAATTAAAAAAAGGTCTAAAATAGGTGATCATTATACAGAACAATATAAATATTTACACCCTAGTTATAATATTCATGTAATTAAATATGAAAAATTAATACCAGAATTAAAAGAATTATATAAAACATATAATTTAAATATTGAACTTATAAATAAAAAAAATAAATTCGTATAAAATTAGACAATTTACAACTAAAGATTTTAGTTATAAATTTAATAAATAATATTTATAGTAAATATTAAATAATTAAATAATTAAATATTATAAAAAAAAATTTTATTTTATAATTGTATGAAACAAATTATACTTTTTATTTTGATTATGATACTAATATTTATTAGTAAATTTACTATAAGAGAATTTTTTGATCTAAAATTCGTTCATATTCCTAAAAATGCAGGAACATCTATTGAGAATATTGCATTAAAAAATAATATAAAATGGGGATTTAGAGATTGGACTAAAAAAGACAAAGATAATAAATTAATTAAAAGTTCAGGGGGATGTTTTAAAAAACCAGGTAATTGGATAAATAGATCAACAAATAATAATGTTAAATATAATAGTTGTTATCCATGGCATATGACACCTGATGAATTAGGACGAAATATTTATAATGAGGATGATGAGTTATTCGGTATTGTTAGAAATCCATATGATAAAATCGTAAGTGCTTTCAAATATAGATATGGGAAAAATGCGACTAAAAAAGAATTAAATAAATTTATTAAAGATAAATTAACAAATTTTGAAAAAAACGAAAGATGGAATGGATGCCATATTTTACCACAACATAAATATACTCATGGTAATATTAAAAGCGACTATATTCTTAAATTTGAGAATTTAGATAATGATTTCAAAAATTTAATTAAAAATAATGAAAATAAAAATATTAAAACAATTAATTTACAAAAGAATAATAAAAGTGGTTCAAAATTAAATATGAATGATTTAACACAAAAATCAAAGGATTTAATTTATAAAGCCTATAAAAAAGATTTCGAATTATTTGGTTATAATAAATAAATTATTTATACGGTTTTTTTCTATCAGATTTCGGAATACCATATTTACTAATATATTGTTTGTATATTAGAGATTTATTAAATGTTACTGTTTTATCACTTTTTCTATAACTAATCCTTATAAACTTTTATAATCTATTTTGTTATATTTTTTATATTTTTCTGACAATAATTTTCATTATACCAATCTACTAAAGTTATATATCTATTATCTATATAGTGTTTTAATATATCTTTTGTTTTTTTACCATTTTTATGAAATTAGTGTTTAAAATATGGATCTAATTCTAATATTTTTTTATAATACGCATTACAACCTATCCATTCAATTTGTATTGGGATTATATCTAAATAATTGTTTTTGTAAGCAAATTGTAATTTATCATAATAAGTTTTATCTAATTTTGATGGACTAAAATAATTACAATCAGTGCGTTGTATTATAAATACCAAATAACATTTATAACCATTATTAGATGCCTCAATAAGTTCATCAATATGTTTTATTGCTCTTGGGCTTACTGGTTTTTTTTGTATTTTTCTATTACAATCTGGGAAAATTGCAACTTTTGAGTTTACATCAAAATTAGAATAATTTTTTTTTTTAATTTCTTTTAATGGTATGTCTTCATAATATGCTAAACATACATTTTTTACTTCTATTAATATTTTATCATTATTATTTGTTAGGAAGAAATCAATACGGGAATTTCCTATTGTATGTTCTCTTTTTATAGTATACCCATTAAATTGTGATAAAATATTATTTGTTAAAATATTTTCAAATAATGTATTACATATATTTGGATTAGTTCCAATAACTATTTTATTTGAATTATCTTGTATTTCACATTGGAAAATTCTATATTTAGATGTTAATTTTTCATTATCCAATTTTATACAATTAACTTTACTTTCTGAAGATATTAAACCAGCACAACCTAAAGATGGACTATGTGCCATACATTCATCGGAACGAATTAAAAATTTCTTATGATTAATAGTTTTTTCTTCTAAAATTTTTATATCAGCAATATAAGGTGATTTGCATGTTTTTGATGGTCTATTAATTACTATTCCTTTATGAAGTTCTGGTAATGTATAGATTAACATAACATATTTTAATTTTTTTTCAAAAATAAAATATCAATTTTATTTAAGTAAAATACTAATAGTAATAATAAAAATACTATTTATTACTATTTTATAGCAATTATCTAATAATAGTAAATGGTTCCTTAGATTTTTATATAATTCTTTATTAGAATCCTTATCATTATCAATGATTTTTAAATGTCTTAGAAATTTATTTTTAATATAATTATCATTATGTTCAAATTCGGTTATATAGTTATATATCTTTTTTAACCAATCATATTTTTCATTTAATACTATAAATATAAATGCGCTTTCTAAAGCATTCATTATAGTTATTATGAAACACGTTATAAGAAGTTTTTCCATAAGTGTGTAATATTCTATAACTGGGATTTTACTAGATATATACACTTGTAACCAAATAATAGATAATGGAAGAAATACCAATACAAATGTTCGTGTATAATTATTCCTAGAGAAAGTTAAAATAGACAATGAAGCTATAGTAATAAGTAGTGTCATTGCTATAACTACCATATATTTTGTATAATTTCTTTTTAAAACAATGGTATAAAATGAATTAGGCCATAATTCTCCTGGACAACATAAATATTCAATGTCTTCATGAATTACGTATGTATCTATTATATTCCATTCATTATTTGAAAATTTAGGATCTACACTTATATTTTGAAATTTATTATGATTATTAAATGGTCTTAGATCTAAAAAATTAGCATTATATTTCCATGATCCAAAAGTCATAGTGCATTCTTGTGTATCAAATGGAAATTTTTTTAAATCTAAAGTACATGAAAATGAATATCTAGTAGGTCTTATCCATAATATATCACCATTACTATATAATTTCATACCACCTGTAGAATCATATATAATAGGTTGTGATGCTGCATTATATAACTCTAAATCTGGA
>Ga0209533_1002959_pt1 | contig 15221 bp, 12 predicted proteins | sample COG_04_FD_184748 | JGI IMG/M metagenome (GOLD analysis project Ga0209533, IMG submission 184748) | Pelagic Microbial community sample from North Sea - COGITO 998_met_04 (SPAdes) (version 2) | ecosystem: Environmental > Aquatic > Marine > Neritic zone/Coastal water | place: Helgoland, sampling...
CTTACGTCTGGATTTAAAATCAAATGATACTTATTCTCACTCGTAAGTTTGTGTAAAATACTATTATGACCCTTACCAAATCCTATATTTTTATTAGAATAAATATATTCAACAGAATCGTTCTGGATTTTATTTTTGAATTCATTTGAAGGAGAATTATCTATTATATAAAGTTTTTTTGATAGTGTTGAGTCTAAAAAACTACCCATTGCCTGCTCAAGAACTTTAAAATTTTCCTTGTATATTACTATAGAGGCTGTTATGTTTTTATTTACAAACATTAATACGCATTTTCTTCACCTTTGAAAACATTGAAAATAGTCATTAAAATAATTTTGACATCTAATAGAAAAGACCAGTTTTCAATATAAAAAATATCTAACCGTACTCTATTTTTAATATCTGACTTCTTTTTTATTTCGCCTCTATAGCCACTAACTTGAGCTAGACCAGTTATACCAGGTTTTACAATATGCCTTCTAAGATAATCATCTACATCTTTTTGATATTCAATAGATAGAGAAGGTAAATGTGGTCTTGGACCAACCACACTCATCTCACCTTTTAAAACATTAAAAAATTGAGGCAATTCATCTATACTAGTTTTTCTCATAAAAGCACCTAATTTAGTGACTCTATCATCATTAGCTGAAGCATGAATTTTGTCAGACATTTTATTAATTTTCATTGACCTAAATTTGTAGCACACAAATTTATTACCATCTAGCCCCTCTCTTTTTTGAGAAAAAATAGCGGGTCCCTTAGATTCAATTTTTATTAAAATCCACAGAATTGGTATCAACCACGTTAAGACAAAAAAACATATTGATAGTGAGAAAATGACATCAAAAAATCTTTTAATTAAATAATTTTCATTGAACTCAAATGGTAATTTTTTCACATTTAATACCACTAAAGTATCATCGTAAAACTCTATACTTTGGTCTTTGCTATACAATTTACCCGCATCAGGTATTAATTTTAAAATAATATTATTTGAATTTGCAAAAGAAGTAATTTTATTCACCATTTGAGAACTTAATTCCTTTAAAGAGCAATAGATTTCATCAACAGAATTATCAAGTATGTAATCAAAACTATCCTCGACATTTCCTAACTTATTATTTAAGTTTTTATTAGTGAACAATCCTAAGTATCTGTATCCTAGGCTTTTATTTTTATTGAAAAGTTTGATGATTTTTTTAGAGGAATCATCTACTCCTATTACAATAACTTTTCTGTAATTTCTACCAAGATTACGATACCACTTTAGTAATAAAAAAGAAACTAACTTTAAGCAAAATGTAGAGATAAGGATTGATAATAATATTAAAAATTGATTATTAATAACTGATCCTTCTTTAAAAATTCCAAAAAAAGCGAAAAACCCTAGAATGAAAATAAAAAAATGTCTGAAGGTCAAGGTTAGTATCCTTAGTAACTTTGTAAATCTTAAAACCTTATAATAGGTTGTTAAAAATGAAGATAGCGCCCAAAAAGAGATAATATAGATTATAAATGATATATTATAAAACTCTGGATCTGACACAAAATAAAGTATCATAAAGATTGACAAGCAATCAATAAGAAGTTGGATTGGAATTATGAGGAATGAATATCTGTGTTTCACAAAAAAATCTAAAAAACAAAGATAAGTTGTTTTAGTTTTTATTTTTTAAAATCCTTATCTAATTTGTCTTAAGGTTTAAATAAGTCGCAATTTTCTCTGTGAAATTTTTAATGAAATTAGTTTCTGTGAAATTTTTAGCGTGGTTTCTAATCCAGTTAGGGTCAAACTTATTTTCTATGTTTTCAAAATAATTAATCGCTTCATTAATTGCATTAACCGTTTGTTCGTGGAAAAATAACCCAGAAGATTTTTCTATATTTTCTTTATTTTCTAGGACTGTTTCCAGTGCTCCTCCTTTAGAAAAAGCTATTACTGGTAACCCGTAGGTCATAACCTCAAGTGGGATCATTCCAAAATCTTCCTCCCCCGGAAATAATAATACTTTTGATTTAAGAATAATTTCCTCAACATCTACCCAATTAGGACAGCTTACAAATTGAATGTTTTTATTAGCAACTTGTGTTAACTTTTCTTTTTCAGAACCTTCTCCAATTATTATTAATGACTTCCCACTTTGATTAAAAGAATTTACTAAAAGGTCTATTTTTTTATATGGAGTCAATGCACCAAAACTCAAATAATATTCTTTAGTACTTTCTTTAAGTTTTTTGTTAAAAAGAAAGTCTGCTATGGGAGGATATACTATTTCTGACTTTCTATTATAATATTTTTGAACTCTTTTTGCAACATTAATTGAATTTGCGATATATAAATCTACATTGTCTACAGTAGATGTATCCCATATTCTAAGCTGATTAAAGAAAAAGCGAATGATCGGTCTTAAAAAATAGTTTGTTGTGTTTATATAAGTTTCTCCATGACTCCATGCATATCTCATTGGAGAATGTATATAACAAACATGAGGTGTTTTATTTTTGATAAAAATCCCTTTTGCTGGACCCGATTCAGATGAAATAATTAAATCATAATTTTTTTTTAATTTTAAAGACCTAATGCCGATTGGGTATAATGGAAAAATTTTTTGATAGTATTTTCTTAAAAAAGGAGTATTTAAAATTGAAGTATAGATTTTATGATTTTTTAGAGAGTCTCCATATTTATTTTCATCATAAAATAAGGTGTAAATATCTGCATTAGGATATAGTTTTAAAATAGATTCTACTACTTTATCACCTCCTCTTCTAGTTATAAACCAATAGTGGATTACTGCTACTTTCATATATATTTGAGTAATTTTTTTCTGTTATAAAAAAGAAAAAGAAACATTAAATATATTAAGAAAAATACAATTAACCCTGCTCTTAAAAAATTAAAAACTAAAAGAAAAGCGTTTGAAAAAACAAGGACAATAAGTAGTGGCTTTAAATATCGTATATGATAACTATATTGGAAAATAACTTTTTGAAAAGCACCAAAAAAAAGCATTATAATTAACGAAAACCATCCAAAGTCAAGGTATAGACCACCAAAAAAGGTAATATAAGTAACTCTTTTTGTTGGGTTAGTCAAAAAATCTAGAGAAATATTTGAAAGATTTAATTTGTTTAATAATTTAACAATAATAAACCCATTATACATGCCTTTTCTTTTAACTGGATTCAATTTATATAAATAATCAAATTCGTATACTCCATGAAGCATATATTGACCAATATGAACTAAAGTAAAAGTAGCTTTACCAATCCAAGAACTATTGTTTTGTAACAAGAACTCTTGTGTTTCTGATTTTAGAGGTAATAAATCATTGTAAGGTGCAACATATATTTTTTCTAAAAATTCTTTATTTCTACTTTCATGAATTCTTTCTTTAAGTATGAAGTTTGAAATAAAGACACTAAAAATAGAGACAACTATTGTCATTAAAATAATTTTTTTTGATAATAATTTTGAAAAATTATATACACAAATAATTGTAATTAGAATTCCAATAGGTTCGAAAATTAATCTTCTAGAACCCCTCAAAAAACCCTCTGTTATCGGAATTAAAAAAAGTAAAAGACATAAAACAATTAGCTTCTTTTTTTTCTTTTTTTCAACTACGTAAAACAAGTAGGGAACAAAATATAATAACCTGAAAAAACTTAGTATTCCTAGAGTTATAGAAAATTTATCTTCTTGTGCTAAGTTGTACTTATTGGATGAAATACTATTAAAAAAAGAAACTTCTCTAATAAAAAATAAATCGATAAACCTTACAACTGAAGAGAATAAAATTAAAATAAAAATGACCTTTACAAATCCTTCTAAATTTTTACTATTAAAATTAACATAAGTTTTCTTTTTAATAATATCGTTTGTTAAATAATATCCTAAAATTAATGCAATATAGTTCGATAGTATAAACCAAATAATATCTTTTGAAATTGAACTCACTGCAACAACTGGGGTAAGAGCATAAAAAAATACCCAAATAAAAACCCCAACACATAACGACTTTAAAAACAGCATGTCATTATATTTGGTTTTAATAAACTCTTTGTTTAAACTCATTTGGAATTGTTTTCTGAAAATAAGTTATTACTATAAATAGAATAGTTGACTATGAAAGCAAATAAAATTACACCCCATTGTCTATTTAAAATGCTTTCTGTAAAACTAAAAGACAATAAAACAATCCAAGAAAAAAATAGAACGCTATTTTTATTTAAAACACATTGTTTTATCAATTTAAAAACAAATAAAAATAAAAATAAAAAGATAATAATTCCGTGATGTAAAATGAATTGCAAATATTGATTATGGGCATTCAATCCTTGAAGTTCATTTTTATTATACCTAATATTAAGTAGTTCTGTAATATCACCAATACCATAACCTGTGAGAGGTGATTGATAAATAAGATCTAAGATAGAATACCATATTTGCAGTCTAAATGAAACTCCAAAAAATGGTTTTTCAGTTGTAGAGATATTTAACAAATCATAATAAGTATAAATAATTTTATCTCTAACATAATCATTAGAGAAACCAATAAAAATAATAATTGACATAAAAAGCCCTAACAAAATTAAAGCTTTCATTTTATTATTTTGTTTTTTCATTTTATTAAATAGAAATAGTGGAAGTATTATAATTCCTAAAATTATTGCCATTCTAGATCCCAAGAGGATTAAGAACAGATACAAAATAGGTAGTATAAATACACTTTTCCTATTTTCGCTATTTTCTATTCTACCACTGAATACTGAAAAAATACTTATTAAAATAAACATTGAAAAATAAGTGTGATGAGGTATATAATTTACCAGTAAAGCAACAGCTCTTCCGTAATCAAAGCGAACATTATGAAAAAGTATGTCATAAGAAAATCGAATAGAACCATATATCAATATTATTATGACTCCATAAAATAAAAATTTAAAAACAGCATTCTGATTTAATTTAATTTTACTTGTAGTTAAATAAGAAAAACATATTGGAAATAATACAAAAGATGCATAAAGCAATAATTTTGACCCAGCTTCGTGTTTATTATTACTTGACAGGTAAGATATAAATTGTGCTAAAAAAAAAGAAAATGAAGCGATATAAAAAAATAATCCTGAGAAATTGCCCTTAGTAATTGTTTTGTATAGGAAAAAGCACGCTGAAATAATAACTACAAAAGAATTGAAACCTATTGAAATTGGCAAAGAAAAAAGGATAGTGCTTAATAAAATTTCCTCAAATTTTAAAGAATTAATATATTTATTCATTTTTCTGTAAAAATGTAATTTTTAGTATACTTCTTTGATTTCTATTTACAATCTTGAATGCACAAGTAATCATAAATATAATTGTTATTAAAAAAAACAAAATCATAGAACTTCCATTTTCATAAAAAGGCATCACAAGTATTTTAAAAAGCCAAAAAACCATTATATAATAAATAAAATTATTGGTGGCGTATTTTTTAATTAAAATATGAATAATGTATACAAAAAGAGCAAAAATTACTGGAAGTATAATAATTCCAACATCTCCAAAATTAACAAAAGCTTCTCCTAAGTATGTAGACCGCATTCCCCCGAATTCATCAGGATTTTGATTAGATATTAAGGAAGTATATCTCATATAATTGTAATTAGCTTTTAAAGCATTTATTTTAGTTGGAACAAAACTAAATATGCCTGCAATATATGTTTTGCCAAATAAATAATTATTGTCATCTTGATTAAAGAAAAACAGGACCCTACTAAGTTCTCTTACCGAAACAAAAAAAGATGTAGACAAAGTCATCAATGTATGTTCTAAAGAGAGCTCTCCTTTTATAATTTCAGAAAAATTTCTCGATACACCAACTAAAATAATTAAAAATGAACTTGATAAAATGAGTTTTATTAAGTGTCTTTTATATATTAGGAATGAAACTGTAGATATAAATATAGGATAATAAAACTGTCCTCTTTTAGCAGTGAAAAATAATGTTATCGTTAAAAACAGCAATTTTAAAAACTTCTTATTTTTTAATAGCTTGTAGAAAGAGATTTTTTTGAATGAATACAGAAAATAATTAATTTGCAAAAATAAGATGGTAGATAAACCATTGATAGATAATGTATAAAAGGGTCTATATGGGAGAAAATCTGTTAACCTATCCTGAAAATATTTAGAGATAAATGTTTTATCTTCAAAAACAGGAAAATAAATATTTATAAATACTAAATAAAGTGGCAGGGAGATTAAAATAATTATAATCCAAGAAACATCCGCTACAAATAAATTTTTCACGCCCTCATTTTTTGATTTTTTTAAATTGTATTCTTTAAAAAAAAAGGGGAGGATCGCAAAAAAGAAGATACAGATATAATAACCTATTTTTAAATAAATTATACTTTTGTCTATATACTCAACACTCTCAAATTTAACCCATTTTGAACTGTATAAAATTGAGCTTTCTCCTATATAGATTCCAATCATTATGTAAAATAATGTAATAGAACAAAGGCTAATTATTTTTTTAGCTCCTAAAAAATAATTGAATATAATATATGCAACAAAAGCTATTATCATTTGTAAAACATAATTTTTGCTATGCATTCAGAAAATGCCTGAATATTGTTCTTAGTCATTACCTTTTTCTTAGTATCCATCTTTGCAACATTAAACTCAAAAGGATATGATTTCTCTTGTAATGCATATAAGTAATATGCAAGACGTTCGTCATAATTTTCAAAAGAATCTTCTAATTTGTAATTACCTGTATTTATTTCTTTTAATACTTCTTTTAATTGTGAGTATGAGTCTACTCTAAAAGTTAAACCACTATCATTATAAAAAACATTTCCAAGAATGATAGCTGGCTTTTTAAGAATTAATGACTCTAAACCAACTGTACTCGATAGATTGATAGTTCCAATAGCATTTTGTATTAATTGAAACATACTTTCTTTGAAAGAGATTAATTTAATATTTGGATGTTTTTTTAATTCCTTGTAGAATTTAAAATTGTGCTGACCTAGAGCACTCTTATGCTCTTTTACATACAAATAAGTGTCAGGAGATAATAATTTACTAATATTAATTATACACTCTTTTTGATTTACATAAAAAGGAGACAATATCAAAGTGCTGGCCTCTGGCTGCATGTGGAGAGGGAATATATAATACTTGTCTTTTTTATTTATTTTATCAAAAACAGTATTATGTGATAAGTTTACCATTTTGGCAGTCATTATTTTTTTTGCTTTAAAAAGGCCTAATTCAAAGGGATTTCTTGTAAAAAAATCATAGTGATGTCTATTAGACAAATAGAATTTTCTGAATCTAATAAAGAACTCTTTAATAAATATAGTTTCTAGTTTAGAGGAATTAATCGCATTAGTCATATAACTCGGCTGCACAGGTCTATTTATAAATGTATGAATCGGTTTATACATTTCTGAAGTAACTTTTGATGGTTTAAAATTATCATATAATTCTGTAACTTCATCAAATGTATTTCTGTTGTCAAAAGATATAGCTGTTCTGTTGGCTAGTCGAATTCCGTAAAAAGAAATATGTTTTACATTAAATCTTTTGCTAACCTGAAAAGAAATTAAGTTGTATGTGTATGCAATTCCTGTTGTAAAATAGTGAGTAACATTGTCATTAAAAATCTTTTCAAAAAACAGATAAGTGTAGACCAACATCTTTTTTTGAAAAACTCTATTCTTTTTAATTAAATACCTATCAGAAGAATAAATATTAAAATTATTATAATCTATTGAAATTCTCTGCAATTCTTTCTCAATGTCAATTGATTGCTTGTCTAAATCATCAAAAAAATGAAGTCTATTTGAAGTAGTTAAGTTATTTACTTCTTTTCTCCAACGGTTACCTTCTGTAACAAATAAGACATCTTTTTTTGAAGCATCAAAAGACGGCAGTAATCTAGCAGCTTCTATAAACAATGGAGCTTCATCGTTAATAACATCAAATACGACCATAAATCTTATGCTTGCTATAAATTAATTTTAATAAAAATAGTACAAAAAATGAAATCATTGTTGCTAGTGATGCTCCAAAAAGTCCATTATTAGGAATTAAATATAAATTTAAAACAATGTTTAAACTCATAGATAGTAACGATATTTTTAACAATAAAGTATCTTTTTTCTTAATGTACAAATCATAATGGTATGAATAAGACATTAAAAGAAAAAAAGCACCAATTAAAAGCACGTTAAATGTCTCTATATTTAGAAGAAATGATGGTTTATCTAAAAACCCAAATATTGTAGGCATCACAAAATAACTTAGAATAATTAGCGCAATTGAAGCGATTAGAATGTATTTTTTTAATTTCTTGAAAAGATCTTTGTAAGCTGCTCTATCTGAAAATAATTGAATTAATTTTGGGTAGATTACCATTATGATAGCACTAAAAATAAAAACATCTATTGCATTTACAAACTGAGAATAAGCCGAATAAACTCCTACCATTTTTTTCCCATAAAAAAAATCAATCATATATCTGTCAGAAAACTGAATTACTAAAAAAGATAAAGAACTAATAAAAAAAATACTGGAATTTTTTACACCTTTAAGAATCCAACTATAATTAGGTCTGTGAAATTTAAAGTTTTTAATAAAAATTATTTTTCTTAAATAAATCATTGATAAAACCATGGAAATCCAGGAACAAGATGCCCAAATTATAAGATACTTTAATAAATCTAATTCATTTTTTAAAATAAAAAAATCAAAAAGAACTACCCACACCCACAGTCCGGATTTTATAAAAAAAAATAAATTTGCAATATTTGATTTTTCAAGGGTAGTGTACAGTCTAAATAATTCTTGACCTAAATGCTCTGAAATAATTAATAAGAAAACAATTAAAAAGTATTTAATATCAATAAAATCAAAATAAAAAATTATAGTTAAAGTTAATGGAAGCACAAGACTGTAGGCAATAAGATGAAAAAAAAATTGATTTCTTATTTTTTCAATAATACTTTCTTTTGATTTTAATATTTCTCTTGTATTAAACACATAATAATCGAAACCAACTAAATATATTATTAACGAAATCGAAGTTGTAATAATCCCATATTCACCAAGAAAGTACTCATCTTCAGCAAACTTCCCCAAAAGAAAAATAAATATAAATTTAGAGAGAAGTGTTACCCCTCTCAATACAATGTTTATAAAACTTTCAGATATAAATTTATTCATAAACCATGTTTTTATTTAATGGCTCTCCTCTTTGAACATCTTCAGAGAATGTTTTCCCTAATATTTCATCATAATATTTTGGGTGTAATCCGTAACCTGGTCTTATAGATCGGATATTTTCTTTTGTGATTGTATCTCCTTTTTTTACATTTTCACATACAAATAAAGATCTTGAAAATTGACGACTTTTCTTTTTCTTTTCTGTCATTTCATAATCTACCTTACCCATCATTTCTTCTGCTTTTCTGACTGCTTTAACCATTTCAGTAAATTCTTTCTCGTCTAATGAAAAGTGAGCGTCTGGCCCTCCAATTGATTTGTCTAATATGAAATGTTTTTCAATAACAGTTGCACCCAAAGCAGTGGCAACAACTGGTCCTTCAATTCCCATCGTATGATCTGACAAACCTACTTTAACATCAAACCTCTTCTTTATATCTGGAATTGTTAAAAGATTTGCATCTTTAGGGTCCGCAGGATAAGCAGATGTACACTTTAGAATAGTAATATCATTATTCCCAACATTTTTACATGTCTCAATTGCTAACTCTATATCTGCTATTTCAGCAATTCCTATAGATAGAATCATAGGTTTTCCTTTACTAGCAGTGTACTCAATTAGTGGAATATCTGTAATTTCAAAAGAGGCAATTTTATAAATAGGTGTGTTTAACTCTTCTAGTAAATCAACAGCACTATTGTCAAAAGGAGATGAAAAACATACTATACCCTCCTCTTTTGCAGTTTCAAAAATTTTAGCGTGCCATTCCCAAGGCAAAGATGCTTTTTTATATAAATCATAGAGGTATTGTCCGTCCCAGTGTGTTCCTTGGTTTATTCTAAAGCAATCTTTATTTGAATTTAAAGTAATTGTATCTGCTGTATAAGTCTGAATTTTAATAGCATCCGCACCAGCTCTTTTAGCAGCTTTAATAGTTTCCAATACTATTTCAAGTTCTCCTCCATGATTAGCGGACAACTCGGCAATAATATAACATTTATTTAAATTCATATTTTTTCTAATTTATAAACTAAAGTATTAAACCCATTTATCAATGTTTCGTTAAAAAACTTGTACCCTGCTTTTTCAAAAGATTTAATTGATGCTATATTAGACTTTTTTATATGGGCAAAAATTGGAATCATAAATCTTTTAAAATAATAGGAGCTACTATTTATCAACATTAATGAAGAAAATCCCTTACCTCTAAATTCTTCATCTATTAATATTCCAATAGTGCACTTATTGTTTTCTAATTCAAACCTAACCAAACCTATATTATTTCCTTCCCAGATATTAATTAATAAAAGTGAATTATCATTTTGCAACTTTTCTTTAAACCAATTTTTATGATTCTCAAATTCAATAATATTGGAGTTAAAGGATTGAGCTCTAACAAGAGGATCGTTAGACCAATTAAAAATTAATATCGTATCATTCTCATTAGCCTCTCTAATCTTCATTAATAAAATTGGGTTAGAACATTCATGAATGAAAACATCTGTTTTTTTCCCATCAATTTCAATTTCATCTTTCAAATGCTCTTTTACCTTAAAATTATTTTTTTCCAAAGTTGGGTATAGAAATGGCCGTAAATCGTAAGCATAAGTATGTAATGATTTTAATTTCAGCTCCTCAAATGCTATTTTTTTTAATAAATATAGATATGTCGACCAATGCAAATCAAACTCATTTTCTTCAAGTGATGTTTCCATAATAAAAGAAACTTCTGCTTTTCTTTCAATCCAATTAATATGAACTAACCCCCCGTATCCAATAAGTTCTTCATTTTTTAAATATGAAAACAATAATTGTGTTGGTTTTTCTTTAGAAAATAACGGATGTACAACTTTATGAAAATAATAGTCTTGATCTTCTTCGGTTAATTTACTGTTTTGACGAAGATGATACATCTGATCATTGCGCCATTTCATAATTTCTCTCTGATCTAAATATCGAATAGGAATAATTTTATGTTTTCCTAACTCAAATTCGTTTTGGGTTAAACATTTATATCTAGTTGGAAATAATATCACAATAATTGATATTTAAGTTCTGCCAATTTCCAATCAGTTTCTGTGTCTATATCTTGTGCTTCCAAAGCAGAAATAATAATACCACCTGTGTTGGCGGTCAACAATTTTTTACTGGTTAGTAAAGCTCTTGTTTTAAACCAATAAAATTGACCAGCATCATGAAAAGATTTTTCTAAATCTTGAGATCTAATATTTAAATTTTCCTTAAGAATCATGGATACTTTATCCTGATCAACACGAAGTGCTCTCTGTATGGGGAAACTATAGGCAATAACAGGAAATACGCTATCAAAATTCTCTCCAACTAACTTATCATAAGCTTTTAATAAAAGCTCAGAAGAAACAAAAGGTGCACAAGAATAAATACAACACAGGTTTTCAAACTCCTTACCATAATTCTTATATGCTTCTATTACCTCTTTAATTACATTAAAAGTGGTAGCAAAATCATCTGAATTTTTAGCAGATCTCATAAAAGGTACTTTTGCACCATATTTAAGAGCAATTTCTTTAATTTCATCATCATCAGTAGAAACCATTACCTCATCAAAAAGGTTGCTTCTCAGAGCTGCTTTAATTGAGTAAGAAATAATAGGCTCTCCTAAAAATAATTTAATATTCTTTCTAGGAATCCTTTTGCTTCCTCCTCTTGCAGGTATGATTGCTAGTCTAGACATTTAGATATTTCAATACTTTATCAATTACAAACTTTTGTTCTTTGTGCTTTAATGTCGGGTACATTGGTAAACTAATACATTTTGAATAATAATTCTCTGCATTTGATAAATCAGCTGTCTCATATCCAATTTCTTTGTAATAGGGTAAAGTATGAACTGGGATATAATGAATTTGAGTAAATATATGATGTTCTTTTAAAAATGTATACAAGCCTTTTCTGTTCTCAACCTCAATAACGAATAAATGATGAGCATTATAAAATTTTTGGGGTAACTCTTGAGATTTAACTCTCCCTTGAAATGCTTGCTTGTATTTTTTAGCAATTTCATTTCTTTTCTTTACTCCTCTGTCATTTTTAGCTAATTGAGTAATTCCCAAAGCAGATTGAATATCTGTTAACCTATAATTAAACCCAAGCGCTTGCATTTCGTAAAACCAAGCTCCCTGATTTTCCTGTATATTTTCTTTAGTAATTCCGTGAGTTCTTAGCAATAAAAGCTTGTTGTATAATAGTTCAGAATTGGTAGTTACCATACCTCCTTCACCACAAGCAATGTGCTTTACAGGGTGGAAAGAAAAAACACCTAAATCTGCATAATTACCATTACCACAACGTTGATTTACACCTTTGGTATCAGTGAAATAGCCTCCTGGAGCATGACAAGCATCTTCAATTAACCACAGATTATGCTCGTTTGCTAAAGACCGAAAATCCTCTAAGTTTATGGGTAATCCTGCAAAATCAACTGGAATAATCCCTTTAAAAAATCCTTTTGGCTTACTTTCTAATAAAGATTTAACACTGTTTAGAGATAATAAATAAGTATCAGGGTTTATATCTGCAAACCAAACCTCCGCACCTGCATATCTGACACAATTCGCTGAAGCAGCAAAAGTGATTGGTGTGGTAATAACTCTATCTCCCTTGCTTAACCCTAAAGACAACACAGAAAGATGAAGACCTGAAGTTGCATTATTCACTGCTACCGCATACTTAGCCCCAACATAATCTGCAAATTTTTTTTCAAATTCCAATACTTTTGGCCCTTGAGTTAGAAAATCTGACTTAAGTGTATTAATTACTGCATCAATATCATCCTTCTCAATAGATTGCCTTCCGTATGGTATTATTTTAGTATTCATTATACTTCAAAACTAACGTCAACATGTTTTTTAATTAAAGCTCTTAAACTTTCAACAGTCTCCCATTCTTTATTTTCTCCTGAATTATAACTAAAGCCTGAAGGGACTTTTTTTGCTTTAAATGTACTTAAATACTCATCTAAATCCCACATGTGTGTAGCAGGTAAAATTGTATAATACTTTCCTAAATCATAGGTGTAAAAAGAATCTGAAGGGGTTATCATTTCTTCATGAACCTTTTCTCCTGGTCTTATCCCAACAATTGGTTTACTACAATTTGGACCAATGGCTTCTGCTACGTCCATAATTTTATATGATGGTATTTTAGGCACAAATAATTCACCACCCCAGGCATGTTCTAGAGCATGCATTACCATATTTACTCCACCTTGAAGAGAAATATTAAATCGTGTCATATTAGGATCTGTAATTGGCAAACTATTATTTTGTTTCTTTTTGTTTATAAAAAAAGGAATTACTGAACCATTAGACCCCATGACATTTCCGTATCGTACTACAGAGAACCTTATTTGTTTTTCACCTTTTATATTATTTGCTGCAATAAAAAGTTTATCTGAAGTTAATTTTGTTGCTCCGTATAAATTAATTGGTGCACATGCCTTGTCTGTTGAAAGTGCAACAACTCTTTTTACATTGCTCTGAAGTGAAGCTTCAACAATATTTTCAGCACCGCCAATATTTGTTTTTATACATTCACCAGGATTGTATTCTGCTATATGAACATGTTTCATGGCAGCTGCATGGATTACATAATCTATGTGTTGGAAAGCTCTAACTAATCTATCTTTATCTCTAACATCCCCTATAAAGAAACGGATTTGAGGATATTTACTGGATGGAAAATCTTGTGACATTTGGAACTGCTTCTGCTCATCTCTCGAAAAAATAACTACTTTTTTTACTTTTGGATAGTTCTCTAAAATATGTTTCGTTAAGGCTTTCCCCAAAGAGCCTGTTCCTCCAGTAATTAATATTGATTTATTTTTTAACTCTAACATTCACTTTATTTTTTTAACAAAAACTATTCTACTATCAGTTATAAAGAAATTTAATTTTTGGTATGTTGACAAAAACTTACTAAGTATAATTATTTATTATACTTATCTAAAAAAGTATTTAGTTTCATTAGAAGTAACATGAATACCATTGCAATAAAGCCAACAGAAAAATATATAAATTTACTTGATTTTAAAATTCCTCCTGAAACATTTCCAACTTTTTGAAAACTTGAAATAACATTGATTATTTTATCTTTTTCTGACTTTTCTTCACTTATTTTAGTTAAATAAGAATCTAAATTTCTATTTATTTTAAAAAGTTCTATATCTACATGCTCATTTATTTCTCCACTCATATTAATATTGGTACCTGATGAAGCGTTTTTTGCATCTTCTAATAAGACCTTTTCATATACTTTTCTTAAAGTATCTATTTGACTGATATTTTTGTCATAAAGATTATAACTTCTATCTAGATTTGAATTTTCTGATTCCTTAACTTTCTTGAAGTAATCATTTTCTAATATGGAGGATAAAATTATTTCATCAAATTTTTTAAAAATTTTATTTTGAGTTGATGTAACTTTAATTTCATGAATAAAATAATCATAGCTTGTAAATGCTTTCTTGAAAGATTGGAAATCATAATCGTTAATAGCTAAGGTATCAACTGAAAGGGCTAATTGATCATATGAAATTATGATGTCATTTTCATTCATCAGGGCCTCGATAGAAAATCCTCTTAATGATTCGGCTTCTTCTTGATTAATTTGAAAAGTCTCCATTAATAATTCATACTCTTTCTGATATACTAAATCATTGTAAAATAAGATATTACTATACAATTGCTTGGTACTATTAAAATTAGGTTTCACCAGCATTTTAGACTCATAAATAACTCCTTTAGTATAATCTAAATAAGAACCGAAAATAAAACCTAATAATCCAGCAATAAAAATCTTTAACAAATGTTCCTTGAAAAATAGTAAGGTTATGATTAAAAAATGAAATATCCCCTTAAAAATACTTCCAATAAAATTAAAAAAGTTTTTAAATCCTTTTCCTATAATTACAAATAGAGAACCTAAGTCTACCTCTTCTTCGATGTTATTTTT
>Ga0209533_1002969_pt1 | contig 15200 bp, 16 predicted proteins | sample COG_04_FD_184748 | JGI IMG/M metagenome (GOLD analysis project Ga0209533, IMG submission 184748) | Pelagic Microbial community sample from North Sea - COGITO 998_met_04 (SPAdes) (version 2) | ecosystem: Environmental > Aquatic > Marine > Neritic zone/Coastal water | place: Helgoland, sampling...
GGGATAATTTTAGTTTCTAAAGGTAGTTTTTAACAAAAAGATTTGCAAGTGTCTACATGCTCTTAATTGCCTAACCTTGTTTCTCTAATTTGATATGTAAAAAGTCGAAATATGGTAATAAAAAAAATTCCGTCTAAACGGACTGATATAATTAAGAAGTAAAAGGAACCAAGTAATTCATTACAAAATCACTCGACAGTGAAAAACATATTACAGGTGGGTACACTCCCTACCTGACTTTCAATGTTTTAATCCAATCAAACATTTTCTCAGTACATCAATACAAACGTGAATATCCCGAGAGACGTGAAGTTAGGGAAAAAGTTTGGAAACTCCACAAAGAAGGTTGGGGATATACTAAAATTCACCGTTACCTGAAAAACAATGGATTTGAGATAGGTAATAGTAGAACTACAGTAGATTCTATGATTAAGAAGATGAAAAAGAGGGAATTCATAACCAAAAGGGAGTTCTCTCTCAGAAAGTATGTGGATTTCAAAATCAAATTCTTTAGAAGGTAATCTCAATTTTAAATTACTCAGGTTAGGATGAGTAGGGATTAGGAATCACTCAAAAATCCTAACCTCCTTCAATCCCTTACTCTCCAATTGAATCTTTCTCAAAAATTATTTTGAGAAATTCTGTGATATTCTAACGTTTATCGTTTTACTCTAATACTTATTGATAGATAATAATTACAAATCCTACAGTTAGTAGGTACCAATTAAGAATCGAGTTTGAAGAATAAACCTAGAAATGGGATTGATATTCCTATACCCAATAACAACGAAATGGAGAGTAAACAACAAAATGAACTAACACAATGGTTATCCAATAAGAACTATAATTTCTATGTGACAACCACATTCAAAAACAAGTTATCCGATGAAACAATCAATAGGAAGATGGAATGTTTCAGTAATCATTATCTAATTGAAGAACTGTTTTGGGTAAGAGAGTATACATCAGATGGGAAACCCCATATTCATATGGTAATTAAAACAAACAAGATTCTTAAATCCTACAACAAACTACCCAAGTTACTCAAAAGTTGGGGTAACACTGAATTCAGATTATTTGAGAAATCAAAATCCACTCGATGTATATCGTATCTGAATAAAGAGTATCACAATCAGAATTCACTATGGGGAATCAAATAATAAAGAAAACTAATAATGAGACAAACAACAGACGAACTTTACAAGGAATTAACCGATAGACTAAAACATGTCATAAAGGACATAGGGTATGATTTACCACCAGATAAGATTCCTGATACAACAAAGTCACTAATTAACTTATTCATAACCTACGAGAAGTATAAAGACTCCATCATTTCTAAAGTAAGTAAGGAATTAGAAAGAGGGATTAAACGACTCCCAATTGAAAAACAAAAAGAATTTGAAAGAAAAGTGAAGGAATACTATGGAAGATAAACTACTTACGAAATACGAAGTGATGGATTACCTCAACATCAGTAGAAGACATTTTGAGAAATTGGTAACAGAAGAGAACCTACCAATAATTAAAATAACTCAGAATAAGAGGTATATGAGGTTATCTGACCTCAATAGGTATATGAATACTAAAATGGTAAATAAACCTCAGGAGGTCAACCAAGAATCACAACCCGATTTCCAATGGAACAACATATGGAGTAAATAAATGAGATTAAATGAATTCAAATTTGAACGGGATATAGAATCAAAAATTGATGAGTTTGGAATACTATCAGATAAGATTGATAAAGTAAAGATGGAACTGAGTGAACTTTCAAACCGATACAAAGAGATTGAAGGAGAGTTACGACCAACGTTGGAACAACTTCATATTCAGAATCAGAAATCGATTCAAACAAAGAAGTATTTGGTAACCCTGAAAAGAATGGGATACAATAGAGATAACTTCAAATACAAGGAGAGTTTCGAAAAATCACTTACCAAAGTGAATCAACAAACCAAAAAGGTATTAGAAGATATCCTACTTAGTACTAAAACGGTAAGTAGAGTTGTATCTACCATTGGTGTTCAGAGAATGAATGAAATATCCCTAAAATCAATGTTGAAGAAGTTGGTATCTCCCTTTAAGAAACTCTTCAGTAGGTTGAAGATAAACACCAAAAGTATTGATGGATTGAATGGGGTATTGAAGAGGATGGTTGGTTAAGAAAGTTGTTTATATTTCTGTCGAATCAAGAACATTACATAGTCCAAGTCAGAAGATGAATCAAATGTTATTCTGTAACTAATTTGGTTTCCTCCCGAGTTTAAATCTCTACTTCTCTCAGAAGTTATTTTCTTCGGGTCTTCTAAGGTCAAAAAGTTCTTGGATTGAGTTTTATCATCATAAACCGTACCCCCCAAAATATCAATTAAGATATGTGACTTTCGAAACTTGAGGTAACAAATGTTAGTTCCATTTAAATTCAAACCTATGTAATGTCTTTTAGGGATAAAATCTACACTTCCTAAATCTGTTAACTCCTCTTGTAATTCAATCCACTTATCTAGAATGTTTTTATTCATCTTAGATAAATGTTCCTCTTCACTATACACCTTAACTTCCCTACTAACTTGAGAAATAGTTGAATCAGTTGTATTCGGATTCAATGTTTCAATACTCTCTTTAGAGTTTGAACGATGTTGATTTAAAACCACCGTATCATTTGAGTATCGTTTGATTTCCCATAATTCAAATGGAAGGTCTTTGAAGTTGACACTATCCTTTTGGTAGGAATTAAATGATGGAGAAACAAAGATGATTCGTGATTGAGACCAATCCACATCTTCCATTCTCAGTACTTTATTAAAATGTTGGGATAGGACTAATAAGAAATCTGATTTATTGTTTAGAAGGAGTTGTAAGTACGTATAACCTTGGTCTATTACCGAATAACTATTTCCCTTTTTATACTCAACAATAACGAAGGAGTTGTTCTCTTCATCAAAACACAGAGTATCTATCCGATACTTATCTACTGATAATTCAGATTGGATAAACTTCAGATTAAATACAGATTCTGTATTAACCTCCACAAGGTTTTGTATATCCCTTTCTAACTTGAATGGTATCTGTTCTACCTCATTGAGGTTCGTTTTATTTAATCTGAATAGTTTCATTTCCCTACTTGTTTAACTACTTCTTTATACATGAAATCAACCAACATTGGGAATACGGTTTTATTCATTACGTTCTTATAGAACTCTTGTCTTTCTCCATGATATTCAACAAACGTATCTTTCATTAAATTATCAAAGTACTCCTTCTTTACATCCTCCGAATTGTTTCCATGAATTACCTTTTTTAACTCATCATGAGAATTCATTCGTTGTTGAATCTGTTCTAAGGTTACTCTATCTTCTTCTCCTAAATTCTCACCAAATACTTCGTTGATTCGTTGGATAATATCAGAGAGTAGAATCTTTTCTTCTTCCTCTTTTCCTCCACCTGATTCACCTGAGATACCATATACTTCTCCTTGTTCTTCAACTAAAGAAAGATTAGTTTCTCCCATCATTTGAATACGGAGTGAATCTAAATCAACGGAATCTACAACAGAGATTCTTTCCGTTTCTCTTTTAGGTAGTTTCTTATTTAAGAACCTCAGGAACACATACGATTTCTCCCATTTCACTTCTCCAAAAGATGAGATTTGAGAGATGTATGAATACATTCTGATGAAGGATTGAATTTTTGATTTAAACTCATCTTGTTCTTCCTCATTCAATCGTTCGTTGTAGGTATCCACTACAACATCAATAATGGGATGTAACTTCTGGTCAGAATCAGAATCAGAATAGAACTCTTTACAGAATTCATCTATTTGATATTGAGTATAGAGATTGTATTGTTCAATCTCATATAACATCTGATACAACTTATCGGGGTCTGTTTCCTCTGTAAGTATCGTTGAGGTGTAATAAGGTTGAAAGGATTCAACGATATCATCCGTTTCATTTACAAAATCTAGAACAAACGTATCGGTCTTCCCACTTGTAGTTCTATTCAAACGAGATAGGGTTTGAACACATTGAACTCCACTCAACATCTTATCTACGTACATTGATTGAAGGAGAGGTTCATCAAAACCTGTTTGGAATTTATTGGATACAATTAGTATTCTAAATTTCGGGTCTTTCAACCCATTAGGAATAGAGGTGTTTACCAACCCATTCTCCGTATTTAAAGAGGTTTCTGAGTTCTCTTTACCATTGTGGTAGATTGTTCCACTAAACCCAACCAAACAACTGTAAGAGAGGTTTCTCTCCTTCATTTGTTTCACCATCTCTTCGTGGAAGAGGACACAATGTTTACGAGAACGTACTACTACCATTCCTCTTCCTCTACCACTAATCTTTTTAGAGGTATTCTGAACAAAATGTTCTAAGATGATAGATACCTTTTGTCTGATGGTTTCTGAATGTGAATCCACATAATTTACCAACTCTCTCTTCACTTTACTTTCAGGTACCTCCGTATCATCATCAGATTTTTGAAGTACTTTAAAATATCGTTTGTAGGTAGTATAGTTCTGAAGTACATCTAAGGTGAATCCTTCTTGAATGGATTGTTTCATTGAGTACGAATGAAACGGTACGTAATGTCCATCTTCATTTCTTCTACCAAAGAGTTCTAAGGTTTTGTTTTTGGGTGTACCTGTGAATCCAAAGAAAGAGATATGTTCTTGTTTTCCTCGTGATTCTATCTCTTTACGGATTACTTCTTCATAATCTAATTCTCCTTCTTCCTCCTCATTTACTGAAAGTGATTTCTTGAGGTGTTTAGAGGTTTCTCCTGTTTGTGAGGAGTGAACTTCATCTATAACTACACCGAAAGTATGTCCTTTCAATTCTGAGATTACTTCAGAAACAAATGGGAACTTCTGAATGGTAGTAATGATGATATCCTTACCCTTTTCTAAATACTCTTTGAGTTGTTTAGAACCCATATCCACAGGGTTCACAACTCCACTCGTTTGTTCTAATTTAGAAACGGTATTTTGGAGTTGTTTATCCAATACCTTCCTATCGGTAACTACTAAGATAGTATCAAACATTCGTTTGGTATCTCCATCCTTTTGGTAGAGTGAAGTAAGGGAATGAGATAACCAACCAATGGAATAGGATTTCCCTGAACCTGTGGTATGTTGGATGAGGTAGTTGTGACCAACTCCTTCTTTCTTTACGTTATTTCTAATCTTACGAATAACATCCAATTGATGGTAACGAGGGAAAATCTGAACATCAAATTTCGTGATTACTACTTTCCCTTTTTGTTCATCCCATTCCTTATCTGATTCCTCAGAAATCAACACAAAGTTCTCAATGATATCTAATACCGAATCAGGGGTTAAAATCTCATTCCATAGGTATTCTGTTCGGTAATCTCCTTCTACTATTGGGTTGGTGATTTCTTTGTTGTATGGAAGGAATTTGGTTTTCATTCCTCTCAGTTGAGTACTCATACTCACCTTATCGTTATCTACACAGAAATGAACCAAACACCGTTTGAATTTCAGTAATGGTTCTTTCGGGTCTCTATCCTTTTTGTATTGGTTTTGAGAATGGATAACGTTCTGTCCTGTGAGTTGATTCTTTAACTCCATAGTGATGATGGGGATTCCATTTAGGAATATCACCATATCAATAGAGTTGTTGTTACGTTTGGAGTAATGAAGTTGACGAACTACAACGAAACGATTCTCAGAATACAACTGTTGATGTTCTTCATTCAAAGAAGATTTGGGTTTGAAATACACCAAATTGAAGTTACATCCTCGTGTTTCAATACCTCCTCTCAGAGTTTCTATAATACCTCTTTGAGAAATGGTTCTATCTATGGTTTTAAGAATATGTGAATCGGTTGAGGTATCAAACTGAGTGAAGAGTTTATCGTATTCCTCTTGTTGGGTGGTTTTAATGAAGTGTATTACATCTTCTTCAACCAAACAAAGGTCTTTATCATATTTACTTTCAAACTCATTAGAATGAGTAAATGAATGGTGATACCCATTGTTGAGGAGTGATTTCTCAACCCATTCTTCAAATCGTAGTTCTGTGAATTTCTTACTCATCCGTAGTTACTTTTAATTTCCCTGTTACCACTTCTGATATAAGGGATTGACGATACTCTTTAAGGAGTTCTATTCTCTTTTCTTCAATGGATATGGTCTTATCCATCAATTGGGTTTGTTCATCCAAATACTCAACGATTTGTTGTTGTTCTGAAAGTGGTGGTAGTGGAAGTCTGACATTTGAAACAATTTCAATATTAAGATTTGGTTGACCATATCCACTTTGTTGTTCTAATAGTAATTCTGTCTGAGTAGTCCAAAAATAATATAAATAATCCCGTTCAATCTTAGGAGACATATCTAAAAAACTAACACTTCCGTCATTGATACACCCTCTGATTTTCAAGATTCCAGGTATTCCTAAAGTAACACCACTATTAGTTAAAACAAGTGTTTCAGGTTCTAATACCCTACTTTGTTTCATCCCTTCCTCAGTTAATTTAGTGTCTGTCGTAGTTACATATTTACCTGTTTTAGAAGTAATATCTTTAACCGTAATCCAATGTATAAAATCCCCATTAAAAAATCTTGGGTCTCCTGATGGTCGGGGTGAACCTCCTCTAACAACTCTGTTCAAATGACCTATTCTAACAAATTCCCAACCACTCGGAATCTCCCCAATCCATTCCACACCACTATCCTTCATCTCCACATTGGGATTCAATCCTTTGGTAACTAATTCATTGATAAGAGAGGTTCTTTTCTCTTTGAGTAGTTCAATCTTTCTTTGGGTTTTCTCAATCAGAGAATCAATGAGTGAGGTTTTGGTATCTAAGAAGGATACGATTTGTTGTTGTTCGGGTAGGGGTGGGAGAGTTAATTCAAAATCTTTAAGGTTTGAAATTGACACACCTCCAATAAGACCAGACATTGATAATTTAAATTTGTCTTGATAGTTTGATGACTGAATAAAGTAGTACTGAAACTTATTATTTTCTCTGGAATTAAATGAACAGAGTTTATTTACAAAACATACATCCTGTTCTAAATAAACCTTTTTTCTTCCAGAACTTCCCCCTTCAATAACCATTAAAAAACTTCCTTTAGGACTAATTTTTAGTGGGTTATTTTCTCTGGGTATTCTTAATCCGTTGTTATAATTGACGGTCTGGAATTCAACGTCTATATCTTTTGAGGACACATAGGGTATATCATCAAGATTTTCACTTTCATATTGGAGTTTTTGTGAATCATTTAAACTATTTCCAGTGTATAAATCAGAAACAAATTTGAATTTTGATTTCCTCCAATGACTTGGTATTTCTCCCAACCATTCCACTCCTGAATCTTTATAGGTATCGTATCTCCTCATTAGTTTACGATTTGGTTTAGGAGTTTCTCAGATTCTTTTTCCAACTCCAATAAATCATTGGTGATATCCAAGGATGAACGAAGAGGTTTGTATTGGTAGAAGTATTTGGTAAAGTTGATTTCATAACCCACTTTACTCTTCTCAAAATCAATCCAAGACTCAGGTAAATGAGGTTCTACCTCTCTATTGAAATACTCTTCAATATCCTCACTCAACGGAATTCGTTCACTATCTCTTAATGATGAATCAGGTTTTAGTGTTCCATCCTTTTTACGAACTACCTCACCATTCTCTTTGAGGGGTTGTTCTATGGTTACTTTGGTATATCCAAAAAACTCATTATCAAAAATCTTAGAGATATCCGATTCTTCAAAAGAAGAATAAGAGTTTAAAATCTGTTGAGTTTGGTCATCATCCATATACTTTCTCTTACTACCCAAACTCTTTTTCATTGTTTTAAAGAGAGATGAACCATCTATCAGTTGTACCTTCCCTTTTCGGTTGGGTTTCTTTTTGTTAGATACAATCCATATGTAGGTAGTAATACCTGTGTTAAAGAACAACGAATCGGGTAGAGATACCACACACTCCAACCAATCATTCTCAATTATCCATTTACGGATTTCAGATTCACCACTACCACTATCTCCTGTAAACAATGGAGAACCATTAAACACCACACCAATACGAGAACCTTCAGGTTTCATTTTGGATATCATATGTTGAAGGAAGAGTAGAGAACCATCAGAACTACGAGGTGTACCTACTGAGAATCTACCCAATGGGTTTTTAGATTCTTCATTGATATAGGATTGTTCCGATTTCCAACTTACCCCAAATGGAGGATTGGTAATCATATAATCAAAAGTTCTATCCTCATGTTGGTCATTAGAAAGTGATGAACCCAATTTGATTCGTTCGGGGTCTTCCCCTGTAATTAAGAAATCAGATTTACAAATAGAGAAGGTCTGTGGGTTGAGTTCCTGTCCGTAGAGTTGAAACATTACATCCTCAGAGATATTCTCATTCACCCATTCTTTACCAATGGTAATCATACCACCTGTTCCACAACAAGGGTCAAAAATAGAACGAATGATACCTTCACCTTTAAGGTTATCTTCATCACCACTAAACACCAATGAAACCAATAATTTAACGATATCTCGTGGAGTGTAGTGTTCTCCACTTGTTTCGTTACTCATCTCTGAGAACTTACGGAGTAGTTCTTCAAATATTGAACCCATCGTATGGTTATCAATCTTATCAGGGTGTAAATCAACTTCAGTAAACTTATCTATAAGAGAGTAAAGTTTCTTATTCTTAATGAGTTTCTCAACAGGTTTATCCAATTGGAAATTCTCTAATATCTGATGAACATTATCAGAATACCCATTGAGGTAATTAGGGAAGTTAATCTTCAATCCATTCGGGTCAGATTTCAGACGAGTTAAATCGTAAGGTGAATAGTTGAAGAAGTTTAACCCTGTCTTCTTTCTAATGATTGGGGTTGGGTCATCAATACCACTTTGGAGAAGTTCATTGTACTGTTTTACCACCTCATCTTTGTGAGGTTCAATCAAACAATCTAATCTTCTTAGAACTACAAAAGGAAGGATGATATCTCCATACTCATGAGGTTTAAACAATCCTCTTAACTCATCATCACAAACCCTCCAAATGAAGGATGATATTTCTTGGTGGTTACCCATATATTCGAATAGTATTTTAAAACTTCACAAGTTACAAAATATCACGAATAAACCTTGATTATGAGGACAGAATTTCGTAATTTAAAACCGTTAAAATTAACTTACAAATGAGTTCAAAACGAAGAAGAAACGAAACCAAAAAGATTAGAGATTCCCATCCTACCAAAACTCTGAAAGAGTTGGAAGATGAAGGAGTTGTACCCAAAAACTTTCACCTATTTGATAGAGTAGATATGAAAGAGTACCACCTCAAACACAAAACCCATTGGTGGAAGAGGATGAGTGAAACCACCTAAAGAGGGGGTGGGGGTATTTTCTTGTAATCCCATTCAAACCTTTGTATATAAGTCTGAACTTATCTCTTTTGTTGTCGAAGTCAGGTTTTTAAAGTTGGGGGAAACCTCAACTCCACTCTTTACACTTATAACCCATCTTGACTACCCAATCTTCAACCTTCTGAACACTATGGGTATCTCCTTTAAATGATTCCCAATTGGAATGGTAAATCTGATACCTTGAATAGGGTACATAGATTTCTCTCAGTTCTATCTTTAAACGATGAACAGAGACTTTTTCTGAACTCCAATCACCACCTCTCAAACGTTGAATCATCTCTCGTGTCTTATCCTCATCACCAACGTATATATTCTTCAAATACTTCTTATCAGAACTCTCTATTCTTATATAAATCTTTGGATTAGATTTTAACTCCTTTCCATCATATTGGGATTGAGTTCTTACTAACTCCTTGTTGAACCTTGTTTGGTTCTTCACAGATTTTGATTTTCGATTTCTGAATCCTACTGAACAATAAAACTCAAACTTCTTGGAGAGAAAACTGATGTTGGTATAGTTCTTCTTCATAATGGATTCCCATCCATCGTGGTAATCATCTCCTTTGATTTTACCCTTAGTGATTTTGATTTCCTCTTTCAGTTTCTGAATCTGAGATTCTAATCTTTTAATTTTCTCATTTCCATCGTGTATCCATCGATGGTTGTTACGGTATAACCGATACGATTCCCTTTCTGATTCACTCAGATTATCAAATACCTCATCTGGGAGATAATCCATAAAGAACACATCTCCCTCACTTCTAAACTTCTTCTCTTTTTTCATAACTATTTTATGTGGTGGTGAAACATCAAATATAGCAAAATATCACCATAAATACCACCTTATCTTTATATAGTAATAAGGATTGAGAGATGATAGATAAGAGAAATATATTGGTGGTGGTGAGATGTTGTTTTAGTTTAAATACCACCATAAATACCACCTTATCTTTATATAGTAATAAGGATTGAGAGATGATAGATAAGAGAAATATATTGGTGGTGGTAAGATGTTGTTTTAGTTTAAATACCACCATAAATACCACCTTATCTTTATATAGTAATAAGGATTGAGAGATGATAGATAAGAGAAATATATTGGTGGTGGTGAGATGTTGTTTTAGTTTAAATACCACCATAAATACCACCTTATCTTTATATAGTAATAAGGATTGAGAGTTAGATATGATAATAACAATAGAAAGGAGGTTAATGATGAAATGACAAAGAAACGATGAGAATACTTCAGAAGTAAAATCATCAACAGTAGTGAAGTTCAGAAAGATTCTGAATGGGTTTCCACTCCAAAGAGAAACCAAAATAACAAAGAGGTTACAGTGATTCCTCCTCATTTAAAAGGAATCAAAAATTAAAACCGGTGGGTAGAACACAAATGAATTATGTCAAAAAATAGAAATACTAAAAGTTTCAAAAAGAGAATGAACAAAAGAAATCCAATTCTGAAATCAAAATTACAAAGAACACTAATTGGAATTCACAATAGAAAAGTTGATTTCACTTCAATTAAAACTCCAACAACTATTGAAGAATTCAGAGAGAACCTTCTTAAATATTATTTCAGTATTGATAGAAAACTCTATGTAAATGAATTAGGATATATCGATGTAGATAAAATTAATTCAATGGATGATATTTCTAAAATGAGATGGGAAAGAGATGGTGAGGAAGAGTTTCAACTCACTCCTTTGGTAATCAAAACTGAGAGTTGGGAATCCTACTCAAAAGAATGTGTAGGAGATTATGTTACAAAGGGGATTGGTTACATCTGTATGAAGTGGTGGTTGAATCCAAACAACAACATCATCTATCAGAGAAACCTTAAAACTGAACAATCACCTATGGAAGGTTTTATGTATCTCTCTAAAAAATTTGGTGATGGAAACCTCTTTTGGAAAACCTACAATGAGTATGGTGGTAAGGGAGATAACTTCATTGAATTCTATGTAAAAACCTTAGGTGAATTCGGTTCACATCCAACTGATAGTATAAAAAGTGAAGAACAAAAACAATTATTAGAAACAGTATAAAAATTAAAATATGTATAATACAATTAAACAAACAGAAAGTAGAAACTCAATGGTTCAACGAGGAACTAATTGGGAAGGTAGAAGAATACCAAAGAAAATCATTCAGAAATCCTTAGAGTTTGAAACTCTATTTAAGGGAATTGATGAAGTGTTGATAGATGATATTTTTAGTGATTATCCACCTTCATACAGTTTATCACTCAAAATAAATGATGTAATCAAAATAAAAGATGGTTTTAGAAGAAAATCAGATGGATTCACTTTATGTTTTGAGGTATTTCCACAAAGAGATGGATACCATCTTAGAGATTACAGAATATTGAAAGAATATGATGGAGAAGGAATATTTCCTTTCTGTAATGATAAAGTGAGTTCCTTAAACGAATTGGTGGAACTCTTATTTGATTCAAATCTAAGTTTAAATGTTTTCACCCAAATGAAAATGTGTGGAGTTAGTTCTGATTCTGAAATTCCTCAAAATGAAAGAACAAAAGAACATAGAACAAAACTATCTAAGGAAACATTTGATTTTGATAGAGATGAATTGAAAGAAAAGTTGGGTCAAAGATTAGAAGTAGAAGAATTTAAAATGGTAGGATAATGAAAAACTACAATTACCCCCGAAACAACGGAACACCATCTCAAAGAAAGTTCAAAGGATTCAACTTTTACATTCAATGTAATGATAAGTTATCTCAAAGTAATAGAGAACGGATATTAATGGAATCAGAGGTTCATCTCAATGAAGTGACCTCCTCTCTTCCTCAACCAATCGAAGAACAGATTCGAATGGGTGTAATCTCCGAATTAGATTCTAATTTGAACGATTATGAGTTGTTGGGAGGTTGGAATAAGATGTATGATGAGTATGGATATCTGATGAGTGAGTTTTCAGAACAATGGGAGAGGGAAAAGATGGGAACTATTCCAATTCAGAAAACTCCTTCCATCGTTCAAACTTTAATGGATGAGATTGAATCTTTGAAAAGTAGAGTCAATCAATTAGAGAAACTAAAAATCCAATCCATTACATCCCATTCAATAGGATTTTAAATCAAAATTAAAAGGGAAGTAAAAGAACATCACGTATATCACGTATTTCCTTGATTTCCTGATTAATACCTGTTAATTTTAACGTGAGATTAAAAAGGAAGTGATATGAGAGTAAAATACAATCGGGTTTCAACCCTCCAACAAAGTGGTGATAGGTTCACCGTTGACCAAACCAATTACGATTTAGTTCTCTTCGATAAGATTAGTGGTTCAGTACCATTTAAGGAACGAGAGAAAGGTTTAGAACTCACTAATCTTATTCTGAAGGGTAATGTATCAGAGTTAGTCGTTGAAGAGTTCTCCAGACTCGGAAGAAACACAGGAGATGTTATCCAAACCTTAGAGTGGTTAGAAGAGAATGAAGTAAATGTTGTGGTTCGGAATCTAGGATTACAATCACGACCCAACGGAAAGAAGAACCCAATTTGGAAGATGATATCATCGGTGATGAGTTCACTCTATGAAATGGAGTTAGAGAACATTAAAGAAAGAACTATGGTTGGTCGACAGGTGTATGTTCAGAAGGGGGGAAAATTGGGAAGACCTGAAGGAACATCTGAATCAATGAAACGATTTATGGAGAAACCTAAGAACAAAGAGATATTCAAACTATTGGAAAGAGGTTTGAAATACTCTGAGATTCAGAAGGTAGTTGGTTGTTCTCCGAAAACAATTAAAAAAGTTAAAGAACAAATAAAATATGAAGTCAATTAAGTTTAGTGATAACCCTGATAATACATTATATGTGTATTGTAGGGTTTCAACCTCAGGTCAAGAGAAAGATGGAAGTTCACTTGAGGTTCAGAAAAATAGAGGATTCCAATTATCAGAGAACCTTGATTTAATTCCAATTTTGGTATCAGAACAAGGAAGTGGATTACAACCATACATTCCTAAAACAAATGATAAAGGTAAACCTGAGGGGAGACCTTTATTTACTGAACTTATAGATGGAATAGAAGATGATATAGTGAAGAATATTTGGGTGGACGATGATACTCGTTTAACTAGAAATGATACTGACCTTCAGTTTCTTCATCTTACAATGAAACAGAAGGGGGTGAGACTATTTGTTGGTAGTTCAATGGAACCAAAAAAATGGGATTGGACAACCGATTTAGTTGATACGATTATCACTAAGGTCAACCAACAACAAATCAGAATCCAAGTTAGAAAGAGTATCCGTTCAAAACGAAAGTTGTTTTCTGATGGATGTTATATGAAAGGTGACTCACCATTTGGTTACAAACTTGAGAACAAAAGATTAGTTCCTGATGAGAACAGAAAGGAATGGGTTCAAAAGATATACAGATGGTATGACGATGGTATGACCACAACCCAAATTCAAAAGATACTTTTTGAAAACTCTATTTTCCCTCCTAGGTATAGTATATCTAATAACAAGTGGTTCCCCTTGGAAACTATAGTGAATATACTTTCAAATCAAAACTACATTGGTATTGATGTATATGGTGATTTAACCAACCAGTGTCCACCGTTGGTTGATAGGAGAATCTTTGATTCAGTACAAAAGAAAATCTCTGATAAGAAGGGTTCTAAGGTTGAGGTTAAACATGATGGTTTGTTAAAGAACCTATTGAAGTGTTCTGACCGAAAGATGATGACCGTATTAGGTGTAAAGAAACATAGGAAACACCCATTATACACTTGTGGTCACAGAGAAAGGTCGTACAAGAAAAGAAGTACTAATGAATGTCCAATTAAGAAATCTCTTCAGGTGGAACTGTTCGATGAGTATGTATGGAATCTATTCATTGATGTGATGAAAGATTCTAAAACAATCAGAGAGAAGACGAAAAAGGAACTTATAGGGAATCAAAACACCTATTCCATCAGAAGTATCAACAATAGAATTAAACGACTTCAAAAGGAGTTAAATGGTTTGAATGAAAGGAGATTGGAGTTGGATAAGAAGTTCTACATCAATGAACTTCCTAAGAAGAACTACCAAGTTCTTTCGGATACCATAACAGAAAAGGAAACATCAATAGAATCTCAGATTAAAGTTGAGGAACTCAAAATAAAACAACTCAGAAGTGATGAACAATGGATTGATTGGTTGGATGTTCACTTTAACCGATGGGAAGAAATAAGAAACCTAACTGAACTGAAGGATAAGAAGAAGGTACTCAATGAGTACATCCACGAAATCATTGTGAAAGATTATGATGATTCAACAAAGGAACATCACATTGAAATTCATTTCAGAATTCCTATCATAAATGACAAAATTCATTTAGAAAAGAACAAAGATGGTAGTATTTCGAGGGATAAGAAGGGTCTTCGGAAATACAAAGTATTAGAGGGAGAGGGAAGTTTGAACAACCCTCTCACCCACCAGAAATTATTCGACGGTAACGGACTTAGCAAGATTACGAGGTTGATCTACATTGCATTCGCGCATGACTGCAATGTGATAAGCCATCAGCTGTAAAGGAATGGTTGTTAACAAAGGGCTTAATCTTTCATCTACATCAGGCACTTCAATAACATGGTCGGCAATTTTACTCACCACAGTATCCCCTTGGGTAACTATGGCTATAATTTTACCAGACCTGGCTTTAATTTCTTGAATGTTACTCACCACTTTTTCGTAATGCTCTGTTCTAGTAGCAACTACTACAGTAGGCATATCTTCGTCTATAAGCG
>Ga0209533_1002975_pt1 | contig 15192 bp, 10 predicted proteins | sample COG_04_FD_184748 | JGI IMG/M metagenome (GOLD analysis project Ga0209533, IMG submission 184748) | Pelagic Microbial community sample from North Sea - COGITO 998_met_04 (SPAdes) (version 2) | ecosystem: Environmental > Aquatic > Marine > Neritic zone/Coastal water | place: Helgoland, sampling...
GGTGCTGTAGATCAGTTGGTAGGTGAAATGCTTAACAACTATCTAGAGGAAAACCCAAAAGACGCTAAACAAATCATTTTAAAGGTCATATTAGCTGCAAAAGCACGTCAAGCTGCTCGTAAGGCTCGTGAAATGGTTCAGCGTAAAACAGTGATGTCTTCTACGGGGCTTCCGGGTAAGTTATCCGATTGTTCTGAGAAGGATCCTGAAAAATGTGAAATTTTTCTTGTTGAGGGGGATTCTGCCGGCGGTACTGCAAAGCAAGGGCGTGATAGGGCTTTTCAAGCTATTCTTCCTCTTAGAGGTAAGATTTTAAATGTTGAGAAAGCAATGCAACACAAAGTTTTCGAAAATGAAGAAATCAAAAATATTTTCACAGCACTAGGTGTCTCTATAGGTACTGATGAAGACAGCAAAGCCTTGAATTTATCTAAGTTACGTTACCATAAAGTTGTTATTATGTGTGATGCCGACGTTGATGGTTCTCACATCTCTACGCTTATTCTTACCTTCTTTTTTAGGTACATGAGAGACTTGGTTGAAAACGGATATATTTACATTGCAACGCCTCCTTTATACTTAGTTAAAAAGGGTAAAGACCATCGTTACTGCTGGAATGACCAAGAACGTGATGCAAATATTGCAGACATGGCTAAAGGAAAAGAATCTTCTGTTGGTATTCAACGTTACAAAGGTTTAGGTGAAATGAATGCTTCTCAGTTATGGGATACTACAATGCAGCCAGAGAATAGAACTTTAAGAAGGGTAACCATTGATAGTGCTGCAGAAGCAGATCGTGTATTTTCAATGCTTATGGGCGACGAAGTTCCACCTCGAAGGGATTTCATTGAACGCAACGCAAAGTATGCTAATATTGATGCATAGAATTTATAAATTCAAAAAAAACTCAACATATGTTGAGTTTTTTTTTGCACTAATTTTTAATGTTTTGTTTTTGGATATAATTAAACAGTTTGTTTTACTTTTCAATTTACCTGAGCAGTACAAATGTTCCTGTTTTCGTTTGAAGGCCTGCTTTGTAATTGTCAAAGAGTAATTTGAATGTGTATGCCCCCTGTATTGCTAGGGTCGTTTTATCCTGTCTTGTTCCATCCCAGCCTTCATTTATGTCTTTGGTTTCGAATACAATAACTCCCCAACGGTCGTAAATATATAGTTCATAACTGTCTTCAAAAATATCTTTTAGTATGGGCTTAAAAATATCATTTTTATTGTCACCATTGGGAGAAAAGGCAGTGGGTGGGAAATAGAGATATTCTTGTTTCGAAACCATTTCTTTATAATACTTATCAGTACAACCTTTAGTATCTGTAACGGTTAGTTCTACAATGTATATTCCTACTTGATTAAAATCATTAGAAGGTTCTTGTTCAAGAGAAAAAGTACCTTCTCCAAAACTCCAATAATTAGAGGCTATTGTGGTTGTTGGATCTGAGGATGAGTAGTTCGCAAAATTTACAACTGCGTTATTGTATACAACAGTGTCATAGTCTGTTTCAAAGTAAGCTGTGGGGCCTGGTATATTTACAATTTCAATTGATGTTTCACCTTCACACCCGTGAACGTCTGTAACTACAACATCATATTCTCCATCGTTTAGGTTGTATGCTGTTGCATCGTCTGGAAAGCCGTTGTCCCAGTTGTATGAGTAGGGAGCTATACCATTAAGCGGTGTTACTGTTGCCGATCCAATGTCTTGTTCACAGTGGTCGAATTCAGAAGTATACGCAAGCTGAATTTCGATTTCTTCATTCTCTATTGAAGTTATTACAACGCCTTCACACCCATATCTATCGTTAACTATAGCAATATAAGAGCCTTCTCCAATACCAGAGGCTGTGGAGTTGTCTGGATTGTTAAAATTCCAGTTGTAGTTGTATGGAGGATATCCATTGGTAGGTAGAATCGTGATTTGACCAATTTCATCGTCACATATATCATTTGTTTTGTCGTACGTAAATTCCAATTCAACAGTTTCTGTTACAACCTCTTCTGAGCCCATAAATTGACAACCTATGTTATCTGTTATGGTGTAATCGTAGGTGTTAGCTTCCACATTTTGAATGTTTTGACCAAAGAGTTGTCCATTATTCCAAGCTACATTGTAATTAGGAGATCCTCCATTTATAGTTAAATTAATTTCTCCAGAATTGGCTCCACAAATGTCGTTTGTAACCGTTGCAGTTGCTTCTACTGGACTAGTAATAGTAAGGTTTAAATCTTCAGTATAGGTACAGCCAAAGTTGTCTTCAATAATATAGCTATAGGTTTCGTTACCTGGCGTTGTAGGTAAAATAGTTATGTCGGTTCCGTTGGAGGTAACAATGGTTGGGCTTTCTGCCCAATACTCATCTACAATAAAATTTTCATAGCTCCAGTAGGATGGAATTACTTCTGCACTAATAGCTACACCCCACGAAAAAATCCAACCGTCATCGGAAAAAGCATCATCTTCTACATTAATAGTCCATGTTCCATTTAATGGCGTACCAAGTAAGGCATCAAAACTCTCATTTGGCAAATAAGTTCCTGGACTAAGCATGTCGCCAATTGCTCCTCCACCAAAATCAGGACTTACGACATTTCCTTCGGGATTAGGTATTTCGTTATCTATTGCTCCAGCACCCATATTTCCATTGTAATCAGGGTTCATAGACCAACCGTATTGTTCACCAACACCAACTTCCGCTAATATTTCGTTGTCAACAGCAGATCCTAACCAAGTATTACTACCCTCACCATCAGTTAAAAATACTTCTACTCCATTGGGAGCTACAATACTAATATGCAAGTCTCCTAAGTAGGAGTGTTCTATGGTAGCAAAAATCCCAACAATATCATTTACATCGGTTAAGGTTTGTCCCTCTCCGAAGCATTCAAGTTCAATATCTGTAGAGTAAAAAACACCAGAACCGTCTGGTAAAAATGTTGGTTCTGCTAACTCATCTACACATACTGTAGATTCCCAATTTCCAGTTTGATAATCAACACTTATATTAACATCAGAAATAGGGTTGTTTCCTATTTGTACTTCAACATTTGGACATAGGGTAGAAGGACTAGCGCTTAAATTAAGTGAAGGTACTGTTGAAACTCTCACGTAAACGGGGAATTCTAAGAGATTTAGACATCCATTTACATCTTCAGATATTATGGCTACAATATAGCCACCAGAGTTGGTATAAGTTTCTGTATAATCAGCTCCATTTGCGATTTCTGTTTCATTAACAAACCAAGTAAAATCTGTAGATGCAAGTGTTTGGTTGTAGCTTGTGTTGTTTTCTGGGAAGGTTGCATTGGCCACTAAGGTAAGTTCTTCTCCAATACACAAATCGTAATATATTATTGTATCTCCTGTAGTCTCATTAACCTCTATTGTTTGTGAGTGCGAGCTACTCGTTATGGAGTGTACTATTTCCTGACAATTTTGAGCAATTATTATGCTGTTAAAAGACATAACGATAAGTAGTGAAAAAAAATTTTTCATCGATTGAGGGGGTATTGTTTCGTAGCAAATTCAAATATAGTAACGTTTGGCTAAAAATATTGTATTTGTATAATTTTTTTTTGATAAAATACTTAAGACTATATTATTTAAAGTGGAACATTTCTAACATGAAACTTATCTGAGCAGTACAAATGTTCCTGTTTTCGTTTGAAGGCCTGCATTGTAATTGTTAAATAGTAGTTTAAATGTGTAAAGACCTTGCATTGCTGGGGTCATTTTATCAAGCCTTGTTCCATCCCAACCCTGATTTATGTCTTTGGTTTTGAATACAACTGCTCCCCAACGGTTGAATATATACAATTCATAGCTGTCTTCAGAAATATCTTTTAGTATAGGCCTAAAAACATCATTTTTATTGTCTCCATTTGGAGAAAAGGCAGTGGGAGGGAAATAAAGATATTCTGGCTTAGAAACTATTTCTTTATAATACATATCTGTACAACCTTTAGCGTCTGTAACGGTTAATTCTACCACGTATAATCCTACCTGATTAAAATCAGTAGAAGGTTCTTGCTCTAGAGAAAAAGTACCTTCTCCAAAACTCCAATAATTAGAGGCTATTGTGGTTGTTGGATCTGAGGATGAGTAGTTTGCAAAATTTACCACTGCGTTATTGTATACAACAGTGTCATAGTCCGTTTCAAAGTAAGCTGTAGGACCAGGTATATTTACAATTTCAATTGTTGTTTCTCCTTCACAGCCGTGAACGTCTGTAACTATAACATCATACTCTCCATCGTTCAGATTGGAAGCTGTTGCCTCGTCTGGAAAGCCGTTGTCCCAGTTGTAAGAATAAGGCGCTAAACCATTAAGCGGTGTTACTGTTGCCGATCCAATGTTCTGTTCACAGTGGTCGAATTCAGAAGTATACGCAAGCTGAATTTCAAGCTCTTCGTTCTCTATAGAAGCTTTCGAGAGGCCTTCACACCCATATCTATCGTTTACTACAGCAATGTAAGTACCTTCTCCAATACCAGAGGCTGTAGGGCTGTCTGGATTGTTAAAATTCCAGTTGTAGTTGTACGGAGGGTATCCATTGGAAGGTAGAATCGTGATTTGGCCAATTTCATCGTCACATATATCGTTTGTTTTGTCGTACGTAAATTCCAATTCAATAGTTTCTGTAACGATCTCTTCTGAGCCCATAAATTGACAACCTATAGCATCTGTTATGGTATAATCGTAGGTGTTAGCTTCCACATTTTGAATGTTTTGACCAAAGAGTTGTCCATTATTCCAATCTACATTGTAATTAGGCGTTCCTCCATTTATAGTTAAATTAATTTCTCCAGAATTAGACCCACAAATGTCGTTTGTAACCGATGCCGTTGCTTCTACTGGAGTAGTAATAGTAAGGTTTAAATCTTCAGTATAGGTACAACCAAAGTTGTCTTCAATAATATAGCTATAGGTTTCGTTACCTGGCGTTGTAGGTAAAATAGTTAAATCGGTTCCGTTGTAGGTAACAATAGTTGGGTTTTCTGCCCAATATTCATCCACAATAAAATTTTCATAGCTCCAGTAGGATGGAATTACTTGTTCATTAAGTGTTAAACCCCAAGAGAAAATCCAACCATTATCAATGAATAAATTATCAACAACTGTAATCGTCCATTCGCCGTTTAAAGGAGTTCCTAAAAGTCCATTAAAATTTTCTATAGGTAAGTATATGCCTGAGTTTAGTGCTTGCCCTTCTATGCCATTTGTTGAGATAACTGAAGTTGTATTTCCGTTTGTTATGGCTTGATCCATTGTACCATTGTAAGTTGGGTTCATGGACCAGGACCAGCCATAATCGTATCCTACTCCAGGGTTTGTTTCTGTAATATCCTCATCAGTAGCCTCACCTAACCAAGTAGTACCTCCTGTTTGAGCAAATAACTGAACTTGAACACCATTAGGAGCGGTAATATACATATCTAAATCTCCAGTGAATGAATGCTCCATATTGATGTCAATACTTATAATATTATTTACATCGGTAAGGGTTTGTCCGTTTCCAAAGCATTCAAGTTCAATGGATGTTTCATATACAGCTCCAGAACCATCAGGTAAAAATGTGGGCTCTGCTAGTTCATCTATACATACTGTAGATTCCCATTCTCCAGTTTGATAATCAACACTTATGTTAACATCAGAAGTAGGGTTGTTTCCTATTTGTACTTCAACATCTGGACAAAGAGTAGAAGGGGTAGCGCTTAAATCAATTGTCGGTACTGTAGACACTCTTACGTAAACGGGGAATTCTAAGAGATTTAGACATCCATTAACATCTTCAGATATTATGGCTACAATATAGCCACCAGAGTTGGTATAAGTTTCTGTGTATTCAGCTCCAGTTGCGATTTCTGTTTCATTAACAAACCAAGTAAATTCTGTAGTTGCAAGCGTTTGGTTGAGGCTTGTGTTGTTTTCTGGGAAGGTTGCATTGGCCACTAAGGTAAGCTCTTCTCCAATACACAAGTCATAATATATCGTTGTATCACCTGTAGTTTCATTAATTTCTATTGTTTGTGAGTGCGAGCTACTCGTTATGGAGTGTACTATTGTAGACACTCTTACGTAAACGGCAAATTTTTCCAAGTTTTCACATCCATTAACATCTTGAGATAATATGGCTACAATATAGCCACCAGAGTTGGTATAAGTTTCTGTGTATTCAGCTCCAGTTGCGATTTCTGTTTCATTAACAAACCAAGTAAATTCTGTAGTTGCAAGCGTTTGGTTGAGGCTTGTGTTGTTTTCTGGGAAGGTTGCATTGGCCACTAAGGTAAGCTCTTCTCCAATACACAAGTCATAATATATCGTTGTATCACCTGTAGTTTCATTAATTTCTATTGTTTGTGAGTGCGAGCTACTCGTTATGGAGTGTACTATTGTAGACACTCTTACGTAAACGGCAAATTTTTCCAAGTTTTCACATCCATTAACATCTTGAGATAATATGGCTACAATATAGCCACCAGAGTTGGTATAAGTTTCTGTGTATTCAGCTCCAGTTGCGATTTCTGTTTCATTAACAAACCAAGTAAATTCTGTAGTTGCAAGTGTTTGGTTGTAGCTTGTGTTGTTTTCTGGGAAGGTTGCATTGGCCACTAAGGTAAGCTCTTCTCCAATACACAAGTCATAATATATCGTTGTATCACCTGTAGTTTCATTAATTTCTATTGTTTGTGAGTGAGAGCTACTCGTTATGGAGTGTACTATTTCCTGACATAAATCTTGACTCATTGCTATTGTAGACATCGTAATGAAGCCACATAATAGATTTTTTCTCATAAATTAAGTTTATAATATACATATATTATTTTATATATAAATATAGCGTTTATTAATTAAAATGAATTATTAATATGAAAAATCATGAAGAATTTGATTTTAAAAAAATATAATTAGTTAATTTTGCTGAGCATTTTTGTTAGTTCTAAATGCTTTAAATTATAAATAAAAAAAAATGAAAGTAACAGTTGTAGGTGCAGGTGCCGTTGGTGCGAGTTGTGCTGAGTACATTGCCATTAAAAATTTCGCTTCGGAGGTCGTTTTAGTCGATATTAAAGAAAATTTCGCTGAAGGTAAAGCGATGGATTTAATGCAAACCGCTTCTTTAAATGGATTTGACACTAAAATTGTTGGGAGTACAAACGACTATGCTAAAACTGCAGGGAGTGATATTGCAGTTATTACAAGTGGTATTCCTCGTAAACCTGGGATGACTCGCGAAGAGTTGATTGGAATAAATGCCGGAATTGTGAAAATGGTTTCTGAGAATTTAATAAAGCATTCTCCAGAGGTTATTTTGATTATTGTTAGTAATCCTATGGATACGATGACTTATTTAGCGCATAAAGCTACGGGTCTTCCAAAAAACAGAATTATTGGTATGGGTGGAGCTTTAGATTCTGCTCGTTTTAAATACCGATTGAGTGAGGCTTTAGATTGCCCTGCATCAGATGTGGAAGGTATGGTTATAGGTGGTCATAGTGATAAAGGAATGGTTCCTTTAACTCGTTTGGCATCTCGAAATAGTGTATTGGCTTCCGCTTTTTTATCTGAAGAAAGGTTGGCTCAAGTAGCCGCAGATACTAAAGTTGGAGGAGCTACTTTAACTGGAATGTTAGGTACTTCTGCCTGGTATGCTCCTGGTGCAGCTGTCTCTTCTTTGGTTCAATCCATAGCATGCGATCAAAAGAAAATGTTTCCTTGCTCGGCTTTATTAGAAGGTGAATACGGTTTAAACGATTTAACCATTGGGGTACCTGTAATTTTAGGTAAAAATGGGATTGAACAAATAGTTGAAATTGATTTAGATGAAAACGAAAAATCTTTACTAGCAGAATCTGCTAAAGGTGTTTCGGCTACCAACCTGTTGTTAGCTGACTTAAAGTTGTTTTAAGCAATTTGATAAAACAAAAAAGCGGTGCTCAATTTTAATTGAGCACCGCTTTTTTATTATTCATATTTTACATGGTTTTCTCATAGACTTCAAAGGTGAAGTCACATTCATGTTTTACATCTGCTTTGTTTGTTTCAGAACGAATTAACTTCCAGTCTTCTGATAGTGTTGGAAAAAACGTGTCTCCCACAAATGTTTTATGAATTCTAGTAAGGTAAATACGCTCTACTAAATTATTCTCTAGTGCCAATCTATAGATCTCTCCTCCTCCAATTATAAAGGGTTCCGTATCATTCGCTTTTACTGCTTCTGCTAAGGCTTCTTGAATAGAGTTTACGACTATGCAACCATTTGCTATGTAGTCTTTTTGTCTTGTTACAACTACATTTGTTCGATTAGACAATGGCCTGTATTTCTTTGGAATTGAGTCGTAGTTTTTTCTGCCCATTATTACAAAATGGCCTTGAGTTGTATCTTTGAAAAACTTCATGTCTTTCGGTAAATCCCAAATTAAATCATTGTCTTTTCCAATAACATGATTTTCTGATGCGGCAACTATAAGTGAAACTCTCATTATACCGCTACTATTCCTTTAATATGCGGATGAGGATCGTAGTTCATTAGCTCAAAATCTTCAATAGTGAAGTCAAATATATTATTTACCTCAGGGTTAATTTTCATTGTTGGTAGGGGCTTAATTGACCTACTTAGTTGTAATTCTGTTTGCTCTAGGTGGTTTACATATAAATGTGCATCACCTAGTGTATGAATAAATTCTCCTAACTCTAAATTACATACTTGAGCAATCATCATGGTCAATAAAGCATAGGAAGCAATATTAAAGGGAACCCCTAAAAATATGTCTGCACTTCTTTGGTATAGCTGACATGATAGTTTTCCATCAGCAACATAGAATTGAAAAAAAGCGTGGCATGGCGGCAGAGCCATGTTTTCAATTTCACTTACATTCCATGCACTAACTATAAGCCTTCTGGAGTCTGGATTGTTTTTTATTTGATCAATCAGCTTTGTGATTTGGTCAATGTGTGTTCCATTTGCACTTGGCCAAGATCTCCATTGAGATCCATATACAGGACCAAGATTTCCATTTTCGTCTGCCCATTCATCCCAAATTCTAACTTTATTTTCTTTAAGATATGCAATGTTCGTATCCCCTTTTAAAAACCAAAGTAATTCATGGATAATCGAACGTAAATGAAGTTTTTTTGTTGTTATACAAGGAAAGCCTTCAGCTAAGTCAAAGCGCATCTGATATCCAAATACACTTACTGTACCTGTTCCTGTTCGATCACTTTTTTCTTGGCCATTGTCTTTCACATGGCGCATCAAGTCTAAGTATTGTTTCATTTTATCAATTTAAACCTAAGTAAATTTATTTTGTCTGATTTAAGAACTTCAATGTATTGGTTTATAACATCATTCCAACTATTACAGCAGTAAATAATGAGGCTAATGTTCCGGCAACCAATGCAAGTAAACCTAGTTCTGAAAGTAAGCCCTTTTTGTTTGGGATTAATGCACCTATACCACCAATCTGTATTCCAATTGATGCAAAATTTGCAAAACCACACAAGATATAAGTAGACATGATGACTGACTTTTGATGTGAAAATAAATTAGCAGCTTTCATTTCTCCAAGGGTCTTGTATGCGTAAAATTCATTAAGAATTGTTTTTTCTCCTAAAAGTTGACCAACAAGAACGGCATCTTCCCATGCTATTCCCATGAGCCACGCAACAGGCGCAAAGCTGTATCCTACCATAAACTGCATGGTGAGTCCTGTATAGCTTGTATTTGCAATAATCCATGTGTTTATTCCTGTCCAGTTTCCAATTAAGTCATTTGAAATATAATTACCCATTGCTATAAGTGCGGTAAAAACGAGTAGCATTGCTCCTACATTAACCGCTAGTTTAAGACCATCACTAGTACCATTACTTATGGCTTCTAGTGCATTATTACCAATCTTATCTTTACTTAACTTCATTTCTTTATCGTACTCTTCTGTTTCAGGAACAATTATTTTTGCAGCTATTACTGCTGCTGGTGCAGATAAAACAGAAGCGGCTAATAAGTGTTTTGCAAATAAGAGTTGTTCAATTGGATCTGTTCCGCCTAAAAAGCCAATATATGCGGCTAAAACACCACCAGCAATGGTAGCCATTCCACCAGACATTAAACAGAACAATTCTGATTTGGTCATTTTACCAAGGTAAGGTCTCACGAGTAATGGTGCTTCTGTTTGCCCAAGAAAAACATTTCCTACAGCAGCCAAACTTTCAGAACCAGAGAGTTTCATAAATTTCTTCATTAACCAAGCAAATAGATAAACAACCCTTTGTAAAATCCCTAAGTAGTAAAATAAACTCGTAAGTGCTGAGAAGAATATAATTGTCGGTAAAACTTGAACTAAAAAATTGATAAGTGGCGCCTCGATCTTTCCGGTTATGTAGGATGCAAAAAGGAAATCTGTTCCGGCTTGTGTAAATGAGATTACTTTTACAAATCCTTTAGAAATATTTTCAAAAATAGATTCGATAAAAGGAACTTTTAAAATTCCAATAGCGAATACAAACTGAACTAGCAAACCTTTCATTACTAAAGCCCAATCAATATTTTTCCTATCTCTGCTAAAAATAAAGGCTATAAATAGTAGGCTTAAAAGTCCAATAACGCCCCGTATTAAATTTAAAACTTTACTCTCAGATTCAATCGGTTTTGGTGATTTTAAGTCTATTTTCTTATCAAATGAGTAGGTAATATTGTTTTCACTTAATGTGAGTTCATTCTCGTTAATTTCATAAGAGTAATAACGACTTGTGTCAAACGGAGAAGTGTATTTTAAGCACAATTTGTCTTTTAGCAGCTCCCAAGTTCCTTTGGCGTTTAGATTGTTTTTTGCCTCTAGTGTGTATTCGAATTTATGGTTTGTATAGAGGTTTAACTCATCTGTATCGACTAGTTCAAATAGACTTTCGTTTTGATCGTTTTTTATAGTACTGAAAGACCAATTACCAGAAATATTTTGAGATTTACTTGTTAAGGAAATACTGAATAATAGGCTGAGTATTAAAATAATTTTTTTCATCGTTTGTCTAGAGGGTTCTTCGATTAAGTTCATCTCTTATGAGTGCTGCTAGCTCATAATCTTCTTTTTCTAGAGCAACGGTGAGCTTAGAGTTTAGCTCGGGTTTTGTTTGTTCTGCAATATTAAAATTCAAGGTTTTTTTAGTGGAAATGTCATCTGATGACTCTGATGAATAGTTAGCCAAGGATAGGTTAGTTGTCTTTTTCTCATCTAAAATAATACCTGCTTGTTTTAATATACCTTCGTAGGTGTAAATTGGACAATTAAAGCGAAGAGCTAGTGCAATAGCATCAGATGTTCTAGAGTCTATTTGTTTTATTTCGCCATTTAGTTCACAAACTAAAGTAGAGTAAAATATCCCGTTTTTAAGTTTATGAATCATAACCTCTTTTAGGTATATATTGTAAGAGAGTGCTAAACTAGTAAAAAGATCATGTGTAAGTGGGCGAGGGGGCATGCTTTTTTTTTCTAAAGCTACCGCAATAGACTGGGCTTCAAAAGCACCAATAACAATTGGTAATCTTCTTTTTCCCTTTTCTTCCCCTAAAAGTAACGCATAAGCATTGCTTTGAGACTGACTGTATGTTAGACCAATAATGTTTAATTGTACTGTTTTCATCTATTCTAATTAGCTTGACTAAAGTACTAAAATAGGTCGGTTGCTCAGCTCTTTTCTGTTAATTATTTGCTTGGTGTTTTTTCACAGCTTCTATTAGCTTTGGCACTACCTCAAAAGCATCTCCTACAATTCCATAATCTGCAGCTTTAAAAAAGGGTGCTTCAGGGTCTGTATTTATGACAACAATGTTTTTAGATGCATTTACACCTGCTAGATGTTGAATAGCTCCGGATATACCCACAGCAATGTAAAGTTCTGGGTTTATAGCTATACCAGTTTGACCAACGTGCTCGCTGTGTGGTCTCCAACCTATGTCAGATACCGGTTTAGAGCACGCAGTTGCCGCGCCTAAGGTATCGGCTAATTCTTCAATCATTGTCCAGTTTTCAGCTCCCTTTAAACCTCTTCCTGCAGACACCACAAATTCGGCTTCTGTTAATGCTATTTTTCCCGAAGATTTTTCAACGGAAATGGAACTAAGTCTATTGTCTGAACTTGAAGTGGAGTACTCAAATTCTTGAACATCGGGAGTTGTTAAACTTTCTACTACACCCAAAGCATTAGGAGTTATAGTAATAACTTTTTGCGGAGAATTTGTAGTGAAATGAGCGAAAGCTTTGCTAGAAAAGGCTTTTCTTTTAACCGTAAATGGGTTAGTAGATGAAGGGGTTTCTAGTACATTTGTAATTAAACTAGCGTTTCTTTTTACAGCTACAATTGGAGCTATAGATTTTCCATTGTTTGTGTTTGAAATTACAATGGTGTCTACTTGATGTGCTTCTGCGGCAGAAACAATAGAGTTTGCATACGCTTGATTGTTAAATAGCTCAAGAGTTTGGTTGGTTACTGTAAGAATTTTATTTGCACCATATTTCGCAAGTATTGAGGCATCTTCTTTGGCTGCAATTGTCAATGCGATTACTTCTGAGTTAAGTTTTTCTCCAAGCTGAGCGGCGTAAGAAACGGCTTCAAAGGAAGATTTTTTAAAACTTCCATTCCAACTTTCTGTGTATACTAAAATTGCCATAATTTTTTATTTTTTTTATAATACTTTAGCTTGTGTGTGAAGCAATTCAACGAGTTGATCTACATTTTGAGCATCAATCATTGTGCAAGCAGCTTTTTCTTCTGGTAGTTCAAAATTTAGTACCGAAGTAAGCTGAGTAACGTCAGTTGCAGCTACAACTGTAAGTGGTTTCTTTCGAGCCATCATAATCCCACGCATTGCCGGAATTCTTAATTCTTTTTCCTCAACCAAACCCTTTTGACCTGCAATTAAGATGGGTAAACTGGCTTTTAAATGTTCTTTTCCACCGTCAATTTCTCTGGTTAATTTTGCATTTGTACCGTCCAATTCTAGTCCGATACATGCGTTTACAAATGGAAGGTCTAAGTGGGCTGCTAACATGCCAGGAACAATGCCTCCATTGTAGTCGATGGATTCTCGTCCAGTAATTATTAAATCGTAATTCTGACCTTTAGCATAGTCCGCTATAATTTGGGCAACAGAACAAGCATCTTTTGGTTCAGCATCAATTCTTACAGCATCGTCTGCACCAATGGCTAGCGCCTTTCTAAGTGTTGGTTCTGTACTGGTTGGACCAACATTTAGAACTGTAATGGTTGCTCCTGTTGACTCTTTTATTTTCATCGCTCTTGTTAATCCAAATTCGTCGTAGGGATTGATGACAAAAGTTATTCCGTTTGGATCAAATTCTGATAAATTGTTGGTGAAATTTATTTTAGATGTCGTGTCAGGCACGTGACTTATACATACAAGAATTTTCATTTATATTTTAGTTTAAAATTCATTCTCGGTTTCACGATTCGTGCTACAAGAATTGTATTATTTTTTATTTTGTATCCCTGCAAATGTAATTTAAAATTACTAGAATTCAAAGTATAATGCATGCATTGTATTGTGGTTTTCAATTCTAATATATTTTTAAAAGGTTTGCTAAATTAAGGAATTATTTTAGCACAATATATTCATAAAAATTTCAGTATCCTTTTATGTTATAAGTGTAAAATTATGTAAATTTGTTGCTTCATAAAAAAACGACTATGAGAGTTATACAATTTCGACAAGCCATTGCTGAAGCAATGAGTGAAGAGATGAGAAGAGAAGAAAAAGTTTTCTTATTGGGTGAAGAGGTTGCCGAATATAATGGCGCATACAAAGCCAGTCAGGGAATGCTTGCAGAATTTGGTGCTAAAAGAGTTGTAGATACCCCAATTGCTGAGCTTGGTTTTGCAGGAATAGCTACGGGTGCTGCAATGAATGGATTACGACCAATTGTAGAGTTTATGACATTTAATTTTTCTCTCGTTGCCATTGATCAAATAATCAATTCTGCTGCTAAAATGATGCAGATGTCTAATGGTCAATTTCCAATGCCAATGGTTTTTAGAGGGCCTTCAGCTTCTGCTGGTCAGTTAGGTGCGCAGCATTCACAAGCATTTGAATCTTGGTATGCAAATTGCCCGGGTTTAAAAGTTATTTGCCCGTCTAATCCTTATGATGCCAAAGGTTTGTTAAAGGCTGCTATACGCGATAATGATCCTATTATTTTTATGGAATCTGAACAGATGTATGGTGACAAAGGAGAAGTGCCTGAGGGAGAATACATTATTCCTATTGGTGTTGCTGATATTAAAAGAGACGGTACTGATGTTACTTTGGTTTCTTTTGGTAAAATCATGAAACTAGTTCTTGAAGCAGCTGATAAGTTAGCAGAAGAGGGTATAAGTGCTGAGGTTATTGATTTAAGAACGGTTCGTCCAATTGATTACGATACTGTACTGAACTCTGTAAAGAAAACAAATAGAATGGTTATTATTGAGGAAGCTTGGCCGATGGCTTCTCTTTCTTCAGAAATTGCTTTTAATGTTCAAAGAGATGCGTTTGATTTTCTAGACGCCCCTGTTAAAAGAGTTTGTACTGCAGATGTACCTATGGCATATGCACCAAATTTAGTTGAGGAATTTATGCCTAAACTCAGTAAAATAATTGAAGAAGTAAAATCGGTGATGTACCGAAAGTAAATACTCTTAACAAAAAAAAGCCAATCGTATGATTGGCTTTTTTTTTAATTCGCTTTCATTTTAGAAACTATTCTTGATACGGCAGGGCAAATCTCAACATTTTTCAATGTTAATGGTAAAATATGCGACATCTTTTTTCTATTGGTATGAGGATACTCTGAACAAGCTCTTGGTCTTACATCATATATTGAGCATGCGTTGTTTTCGTTTAAAAACGCACAAGGACTCTCTTTTAAAACAATATCATATTCATCGTCTCTTTTTAAATATTTTTCATGAAAGTCTCCAGGTTTCATGTTAAGGTGTTTTGAAATTCTGGTTACATCTTTCTCAATGAAAATTGGCGAGCTTGTTTTGCAGCAATTGGCACATTCTAAACAATCAATTTCTTTAAAAACTTCATTGTGTAAAGCATGAAATTTTTCGTCTAGAGGAGCTCCTTTCATTTTTTTGAGCTTCGCAAATAAACTTTTATTTTCTTTTCTCTCTTGAAAATA
>Ga0209533_1002977_pt1 | contig 15188 bp, 15 predicted proteins | sample COG_04_FD_184748 | JGI IMG/M metagenome (GOLD analysis project Ga0209533, IMG submission 184748) | Pelagic Microbial community sample from North Sea - COGITO 998_met_04 (SPAdes) (version 2) | ecosystem: Environmental > Aquatic > Marine > Neritic zone/Coastal water | place: Helgoland, sampling...
TTTGGTATATATCTAAAAAATTTTTTTATTGAATTATATGAATAACATCCAATCTCACCTTGATATCCAATAATCATTTTTTTATAATTATTAACTTTCCTTCTTTAAATCCTTTTTTATTCACAAATATCAAATCTTTCGATTTTAAATCACAAACATTTAATAATAATTGTTTTTTATCTGGTAGAACTATATCTAATATTGTATGATTAAATAATTCATGTATTTTTGGTTTGTATATCATAATCAAATCATTATTTTTTCTAATAAATTTTTCATTATCTTTTGTTCTTAATTTTAATACAAATGAATATTTATTATATAAATAAACATTATGATTAAAATCTCGGAGAAATAAATAATAGATTCCATATTTAGATTTGATTGTGATCCTTTTTAGGATATGTTTATAAGCATCTTCTAATCCAACATTCACTTCAATATAAAAATCTTCGTCCAATCCAGTTATATCAATGAATTTAGCTGGAACAACAATTGATTTAGAAATTTCTTTTTTATTTTTATCATAATTAAATATAAAATCTTTCATAGAATTTAATCTTTCTTTAACTTGTGGTGGTAGAGTTTTATATAATGTTGTTGCTAGACGCACATTTTCATTTTGTAATAATTCTTCATAATATTTATTCATTTCTTGTAATTCTTCATCTGTGAAATTGTAATCTTTTAAAAAAGAAAATCTTTTATATCTATCATACATTGCTCGTTTTTTATCATTTGATAGAGTTTCATATGCTTCTTGGATAAGTTTAAAATGATTTTCATCACCACCTTTATCAGGATGATAAATTTTACACATTTTATGATATTGTTTTTTAAGGATATCCATATTGAATTCTTCTTCATCTATTTCTAACAATTCATATAAATCCATCTAATTTATTTATATGATTATTTTTAAATACCCATAATCCCAATCAGTAATCCTTCTAAACACAATAAATCCCTGAATGATTTATTAATCATAATATCATATTCAGTAAATTCTTTTATTATATATATTTTATGTTCATTATTATAATTTAAACTTAATAAATATGATAATAATCTTCTAAGAAATATATTTACGTTTATAACTGATTTTGCTAAATATAATAATTGTTTTATATCACATATTTTTTTACATATATTTTTATCTGATTTTATGATATAAATATATTTTTCAATAATTTCATCATAAACATCTCCATGTATCTTTTTCGTTTTAAAATATCCTAATATATTTATTAAATTAAAATCAATATTATCATGTTTCTTAATTATATTCATTAAAGCATCATCATCAATTATGAACATATGTTTTATAAATAATTCACGGAAATACAAGAATTTATCATAAGTTTTGTGTAAAGGAACACGTATATTCAGAAATCTACTTTTTAAAGGATCAATTACTTGATTGTATCTTTGAGTAATTATGATAATTTTACTTGTTTTCATTGATTTTTCAAGTAAAACGCGAAGTTTATTTTGAACAACAACAGACACAGATTCATAATTATCAAATACGATATAATTACATGTATTTGTGTAATAATTGTATCCGTTTATAATTTTCTTTAAGTGATTAATAAATTTATCATCATTATGAATAAGTTTCATATCAAAATAAAAATGAGTATTACTTTTTTCATATTGAACATTATCATATAATATTTCAGTTCTCAAAGATTTATTTATATTAAAAATATCATTCAACAAAGTTTTTAATAAAAACGTTTTACCAGATTTACTAACACCTGATAAAATTAAATTAGGATGATCTTTGTGATTAATTATATCATATAATTTGTATCCTAATTTATAATGAATAAGTGATAAAAAATCTTTATTATGTTTATAATCTTTAAAAAGATTATTCATTAATATAAGTGATGAAATTAATTCTAAATAAGAACAATATAGATGTAGATAATATTGTGTTGATAAATAAACCAAATGGATACAAAATATTATATAAATTAAATAATGTCATAATGAATGGTATTCATATTCAAATATCTGATTTCAATATATATAAAAATGATGATTTTTTATATATTGTATTATCACATACAGATAATAAATTAATAAATGATATAATAAAATATATAAATGAAAAATTACAGATAAATCTTTGTTTGAAAAATAATATACTAAGAATATTAAATACAAATTACAATGATTCTGATATTATGAATTTAAATATAAGTAATATCCGTTTTATTAGTAATAAACATATGTTATATATTTATGATTAATTTAATATAATAAAATATGGACGATGATTTATTATGTAGGATGTTATGTAATCCATCAAGAATAAACAGAAACTCAATTAAAAATCATAATTATGATAAAGAAATATTAAATATGTTTAAAAGAAAATATCCAAAACACATTTTAAATTTGAGTGATTTAAAACAAATATATGAAAAAATAGAAGATATTCACAAAATAAATTTGATTAAAGAATTGATAGAAACTTCAATAAATGGAGCAATCGAAAGATGTATTGGATTTAATAATAAATCAGATGAGATCGGAAATATTGATGGACTTACAAAAACGATACAAAAATTATAATATAGATGATAAGATAGAAGAAATCATTGATAAATTAGTAGAAGATGAATTAAATCTTAAAAAAATCAATAAGAAATATAAGAAACCAGTAAAAAAGATGGAGATAGAAGATGATCCATTAGATTATTGTAAATGTATGGCACGGAGATTAAATGGAGGTTATGGTGGTCAATGTACATGGAAGAAAATAAATGGAACAAAATATTGTCGCAGACATCAAACCGAAGAACAGCGGTGGTGTGGTATTATGACAGAAAAAAGACAAGAAAAATTTTATTTAGTGAATGACAAAGGACGACATTTACATAAATGGAAGAATTAATTTTTTAATTTTCTCTGTAATAGAATAATAATTGGTATCCTTGCATGAAATTAAAGTGTCGCTCATCATTTCCTATTGACATATTTTTATCCCTATTTATATCTTTTTTCCAATCATACTTTTCTAATGGTGATTCGTGCATACCTTCAAATGTATAACTTTCACCATTTAATGTAATATATGATGTAAAATGAATTCGTTCTGTATTTCTTAATACAGCAGAATCAAGTTTATATGTATGTGTTTTGTTTGTCTTTACATTTTTATATTTTATCTTATCTGATAATATTAGTCTAAAATAATCATTATATTCTAATATTAAAATGTCTGGAATATGTTGTAAATTGGTATGGTTTGGGCGGAGTTCTACAATATTTTCATATGGTTTACCTTCAATATTTTTAATGTTAATGTAATAGTTATAACTTCCACTGTTCATTAACGTTTCAATATGGACTGATACTGGATGTAGTGGATTGTAAGTATGATTTTTCGATAAATATTCTATGAGCGCTACATAATAATGATATGGATTACCATGTTGATGTCTATTTTTTATAATTGGTGAACGAATATTTTTTGGTATGTTTTTATAAATTTCTACAATTAATTTATTAGTGTCATATAAATGAAAATAATTTGATGGATCTTCTTTACCTATCAATGATGATTCAATTGATTTATTTAAATAAAATAACGGTAATTTTAACCTTTGAGGTATTTCTTTTCCATTTACAAATTTACCTGTAATCATTGCTTCACGAAAAAATCTCATAAATTTTCTACCTTTATCACTTATAAAAAATACCATAAAAAAAGCATTAAACCAGCAATTTTGATCTATCTGTATAGGTGCAACTATATTAGATGGTATTGGTTTTTTTTTACTTGATAGGTTTTTAAGCATTAAATTTTTTACTTTTACACTATTCCAATTCATACATTTCCTTTTATCTTTTATTTTAACCGCGATTTGATTATCTTTACATTCATTCTTTTTGAATATAGATTTTTCTTTAGAAACAGAATTAATTGATTTTAATTTTTTATTTATGGAAGGATTATATGACATTTTTGTTACTTTATTTTTTGATAATTTTACAGGTTTTATTAAATCGTGATGAGAAGAGGTGTCTTGTAAACATCCTTTATTGATAACCCAATCACAACCTTCTTGATCATTACATTTAGGATCCTTTGTTTTTTTAAATTTTTTACAGTTTATTGTTTTTGGTTTATTGTGATCATTTTTGAAGTTACATTTTTTACCCACTATCCATTCACATCCCGTTTGTTCATTACATTTAGGATCTTTAGTCTTTTTAAATTTTTTACAATTTATTGTTTTTTGGGGCATATATAATATATAATATATTTATTTAATCTTCTTCCTCTTCTTCTTCTTCATCATCAGAATATTCTGGTTCATTGTTTTCAAATAATTGACTTAATATATGTTGTTCATCATCATCAACAATTAACCGAGGGACAATTGACATACATTGTAACTCTTGTAAAAATAATTTACATGAATAAGGTAATTCTACATCACATATATTTTTATCATTTTTATCATCTGATAACATTCCACTTGTTTTGTTAACTTTAACTTTGTAAGCATCTGACCTTTTCATAACAGATTCTTGTAGGAAATCTGCTGTTCCATAAGCGAGGATAGCATCTCTTTCCATCTCACCGATTCTTAGACCACCTTGTTGGGCACGTCCGGCAGCAGGTTGTCTGACAAGCTGTTGTATCGGTCCTGTAGCTCGTGAATACATTTTATCTTCTACCATAATTTTCAATCGTTGATAATAAGTAGGTCCAATAAAAATATTTGTATGTATCTGTTCTCCCGTTACACCCGAATACATTATTTCATCACCATATTTTTGAAAATTATGACTTTGTAAATGATCAAAATATTCACTTATATCATTATTTAAGAATGGTGTAGAATCACCAAGTAATCCATCCATACAACATGCTTTACCTAAAACTACTTCGAATAATTGATTAATTGTCATACGACTTGGTATAGCGTGAGGATTAATTATAATATCAGGTATAATTCCTTGATTAGTAAAAGGCATATCTTCTTGTTCCAAAATCATACCACACATACCTTTTTGACCACATCTTGATGTAAATTTATCACCAATACCTGGTGATCGTATTTTCTTAACACGGACTTTACAATTTCTTAAATCATTGTTAATCTTTGTAACAACAACTTTGTCTACTATACCATATGTACCATATTTAACTTTTTCTCCAAATATTTTGGTTATTTCTTTTCCTTTATCATTTACTACTTTAGAACATTTTCCCATAATAACATCTTCATCTGTAATATGTTCACCTTCTTTGACGAAACCGTTATCATCTAATTTATTATAATCAGATAAATCTTTTTTAAGAACATTTTTTTGATATAAAGGATTAGCAAAATAAATTTTATTACCATTTTCAGATTCTTCTGACTCACTATAACTTCTGTAATAAGTTGATTTGAATAACCCTCTTTCAACTGCAGTTCTATTTAATATGACAGCATCTTCTTGATTATATCCAGAATAACTAGCAATAGCAACAACAGCATTAATGCCGTATGGTAATTTATCTACATCAGTATATTTTTTAAATCTGGTGGTTATTATTGGTTTTTGTGGATAATGAAGAATATGACCAGTAATATCAAATCGGGCATTGAATGCTGAAGAATATACACCCACTGCTTGTTTGGTTTGTTGACATGAGAATACATTACGAGGATATTGAGAATGATTTGAAAATGGTATATTTACTGATAAAGCACTTAACATAAGAGATGAATGGATTTCTGAATGTGAATAATTTTTTTCGGGATCATATGCTGAATATATGTCTTTTGATATAAAAGCATTTTCGCTTTCGATTGAATCAATATATTCAATACAAGCAGCATTATCTTCAAGATGTCTCATAAAATCAGGTTTCTTTTTTATATCTTCTAAAATATCTTTGTGATATTCTGTATCGTATGGTGTAATATCTGATTTTTCATTAAACATTAAACCATGTATTGCTTTGCTCCATGTTTCAATAAATGTATAATCTTTATTTATTAATTCATTATATTTATTACCATCTTTGTCTTTTTTAAGATAAAATACTGGACGAATAATTCTACCACTATCAGTAAATATGTGAAATTCATTTGATTTTATATCCCATGATATAGATGTATTTATATTTATTATACTGTTTAATTTTAATAATTTAAGATATTTATAAAGAAATTGAGGATTAGAATACAAACCAAATATACGACCATTCAAGAAAATTTTAGTTTTATCATATACATCATCTATAATTGAATTTTCTATGAATAAGATATTTACATCTTTTAAACAATCCACTATTCCTGTTTCAGAAATATTTGTAGTAACTTTTGCGATTATAGATAAATGATTAATAATTCCTACATTTCCACCGTCAGGTGATTCAGTCGGACATACAAATCCCCATTGTGAATTATGAAGTTTCCGTGGACCAATAGATTTTGACCCCGAAGGAAGTGGGTATGATAATCTTCTTGTATGTGATAAAGTTCCTAACATAGAATTTCTATTAAGATCTTGAACAATACCTTGTCTCGAAGAAATAGCAGTTCCAAAACGAGCACCAAATGATTTTGTTATAGATTCCATTGTTTTATTATCAAATATCACATTCAAATTGTTTTCATTAATGATATTTACCAAGTTTTTTTCATCTATCATTAAAGATTTATTTATTGATTTAAATTCATAATCAAGTTTTAAAGTTAAATTCTTTTTAAAGATTCCCCATAATTCTCTATATAATTCTAATAATAATGACCCAGCTAAATCTATTCTTTTATTTGAATAAGAATCTCTATCAGTTGGATTTAATAATCCAATTTTAGTTAATAATATCTTTCTAATAGAATATCCAAGAAATACACCTTTCATATGTAAATCTTCTTCATAATTAGGAAACAAATTATTATTTAATATATCAATAACATTAATAATTTCTTTCCCTTTTGTATTTAATGATAATGCATAAAAAACATCTTCTTGTTTATAAAGTGGTTGAGAATGTTTAATTGATGGGAGTAATAAAGTATATAATTTATTTTTTAGAGAATTATTATCAGTTTCATAAATAATATGTGATAATATATCTTTATCTGAATTAAATCCTAATGATCTAAACAACATAAATAAAGGGATATTTATATCTTTACCTGATTCGTGTGCAAATCCCTTTATTCTAACTGTAAACAAGTTATCTCTTTTATAAACTAATTCATCATCAACTATTGCCCTATAACTTTGTTCTGAATAATATATATAATTACTTCTTGATGATTGAAACCCTTTAGTAGATACTGATTTAATATATCCTTCATAATCATTCCCATTTTTTATAACATATAAGATATTGTTAATTTTAGATTCTTGTGATATAACCAGTTTTTCTTTTCCGTTTATGATAAAATATCCGCCTTGATCGAAAGGACATTCACCCATCTCAGATAATTTTACAGAATCAAGTCTATTTAATATACATAATTTTGAGTGTAACATAATTGGAATAAATCCAATATTTAATTTTTCAAAATTACGAACGATGAATGTATTATCATTAAATATATATTTTATCCCAATATTACAAAATATACTTGATCTGTAAGTATAATTCTTTAAACGTGCTTCATTTGGATACATATAACGTGAATCACCGTCATCATATATTATAGGTGATGATATAAATATGTTTTCAACATCAGTAACAATTTCTCCAGTTTCATCATTTAAAGTTTCAGCAAAATAAATCTGTATTTGATATTTAAAATTTCCACTACCAGAATCTCCTTTAAATATCTGTAGGGGATTTTCTCTTTTTATAATATGTTGAATACCATTTTCTTGTGAAAATATAAATTCATTGAAAGAATCTACTTGATGTTGTGATTTATAGTATGGTTCATCTCTAAAATATGTATCTATCACATCCCATACATTAACTTTTTCATCCATAAGTTTATCCATTTATATATATAATTATTATTTATAATTATTTTAACTTAAAATATATATGGGTTCTAAAAATCAATTATTTCGAAGAAATCCTGATAGATATATAATAAGTGATCTATTAAAGATATTTAATATAGAATCATTAGACGATACTAATTTTTATTTCACAAAACTTGATTTATTAAATCTTGACATTATTGATAATATGAATAAATTAAAAAATAGATTAGAAGTTTATTATATTCCATGTAAATCAAAAGTATATTTAAATGATATAGATGAAAAAAAATGTATCACAATTTTAAGACAATTCCTAAAGTATATGGATTATAATTTAAAGTTAAAAGAGAAATATGTAAATGGTGTAAAAAATTACCAATATTTTATAGTTTGTAATAAGAAAAAAGTTGTAATTGAGTTTGATTAAAATATTTATTATTATATATGAAGTTTAATAGTACAACTTTGATTATTATTGCATTATTATTATTAGTATTATATTTATTTGATAATATTAAATCATTAGAAGAAAGTATTATATCTAACCCATCGGTGAAAATAAATTATTCACCAAGAAGAAAATATTTTCAAGACATATATTTTGAAAGTAAAAAAAAAGAAAAAAAAGAAGAAGAAGATAAAGAAGAAAAATTTATCGGGGTTCCAGTAAAAGATATACAAGTCCTCCCTGCCGTTCTTCCGACACATATGCCATCACAATCATTTATAAAAACAGAAAAACAAATAGTTATTCCCAGTCAAGATAAATTTATATCAGGTGCCTCAGCACCCGGTTCTACTACTATGGTTTTAGGATCACCTGATAAAAAAGAGAAACCCTTATTTGTTGATAATTTAGATAGAAGATTTAATTTTGAATTTAGTAATATATTATAAATAGTCCTTACATATCCCATATGTTTTACGATGCCATTCAGTGATACCTTTTTCTTTTATCGCTGCTAAATGTCGTGCTGTACCATATCCTTTATTATTGTGAAGATCGTATTCTTTTAACTCCGGATTTTCTTCACAAAGTTTTTTTATATAATTATCTCTATTAACTTTTGCTATAACAGAAGCACAAGCAATACTACGATATTTATTATCACCTTCAACAACACATACATGATTAATATAATTATCATTACAATCACAATAAAAATCAAATTGATTGCCATCAACTAATATTGTGTCGATTTTGTGATCTTTTGTAATATCATCTAAACAAAGATGCATACCTCTAATAGTTGATTTCAATATGTTTGTTTTATCAATTTCATCATGATGGATAAATTTATGTGACACTGCTATAGCATTTTTCATAATATAGTCATAAGCAATATTTTTTTGTCTTTCTGTCATTTTTTTAGAATCTCTAATAATAATATTGGGATCAGGTTCAGTTTGTGACCATATTACCGATGCCACAGATACTGGACCAAACAGGCAACCACGACCTGCTTCATCTATACCAACTTCAATTTTATCTTTTTGATAAAACTGTTCCATTAAATTATTATATATATTATATTAAGTAATGGGTTTAAGTAATAGTATTAGAGAATTATTATTAGAAAATATAGAAAGAAATAATTATGTTAATGATTTGATACCTGTATCAAAACAATCAGAATTTAGTGTAGTTGAAAAATTACATCACAAAACTATTGAAGCATCTAAAAAAATAAAAGTATCTAAAAAAAAATCTGTTAAAAACGAATTAATTGTTGATAAAATTGAAGAATTATCTGATGATGATAATGAAATTATTTCTGAAAATATTGAATCTATTAAAGAAAGTTATTCAGATTTAAATACATCTATATTAAACGATATAGAATATGATGATGAAAATATGGAAACTGTGATTGAATCATCACAAGATTTAAGTTCTGAACAAATAGATGAACCTGTACCATTATTAGATGGATTAGATACATCTAAATCTGAACCAGATATGGTATCTAAACCTGAATCTGATATGATATCTAAACTTGATACATCTAATTCCGATACATCTACATCTAAACTTGAATCTAATAAAGAAATGACATCTAAACCTGATGCATCTAAATCTAACCCAATGGATACAGATTTTTTTACCGCATTGAGTAATATAGAGAATAAATCATCGGAAGTAAAACAATCGCATAAAAGTAATATTCCACAAACAACCGACTTATCTGGTGGTGCGAATACTAAAGTAATTAAATTAACAGAAAAATACGATTTTTTTTAAAATATTTTATCTTTTCTTATATAAATGGGATATAATTTAGCATACCTTGCAACACCTACATTCGGTGGTTGGGTCACAATGACAGCACATCTTTCCCTCAAATACAATTATCCTCTTTTTAAAATATCAAAATCAAACCGAACTGAAAAAAATCAACGAAACTTTGGTTATGGTGTCAAATATCAGAATGTATCTATAGATGATCTTATTCAACGAGGAAATATTCTTATAGTAGCATTAGATAAACATTTTTATCAATATTTAGATAAATTTCCTGATGATACAACTATAGTCATGCACGATCCAAATGATTTTAAAAGCGAACCTGTTCAACAATTTCTAAAACGAGTAAATGTGATAACTATACGTGAAGCAGTCAAACAAAATTTATTAATTAATCACAATATTCAATCCGAATTTAAATATCATCCTTTTCATCAATATGATCCAAAAACTTATAAAAATAATGTTAATGATAAATGTATATCAATTAATAGAATAGATTTTGATAAAAATACACATGATATTCTCAGAGCAAATCCATTAATTAAAGATGATTGTAATAAAATATGGATATATGGCAAAGAAAACAGATTATATGTTCAATTTACTTTAATAAAATTGGGATTAAAAGAAGAATTTATGAAATACTGGCGTGGTAGATTTGATAAAACATTACCAATATCTTTTAATGAACGAGATATATTAAATAATTGTAAATATGTTGTAGATTTATCAGTCATAAAAGGTGATGGAGGTGGTACTCAATATACATTTTTAGAAGCAATTCATCAGGATTGTATATTAATTTTACATAAAGAATGGGTTGAACGCGGTGATTTATTCAAGGATAAATATAATTGTTATGTTGTTGGATATACAGATTGTATCGAACAAGAATTAGCAGATATAATTAACTCAGAGAATTTAGATTTAGATAAAAAAATTTTAATGAATTCTAAAAAGGTTATGAAAGATAATATTAATGTCGTTTGGTAGATCTTTTTCTTCTTTTTGATCTTTTCTTTAATGTTTTTCTAGGTTTTTTCTTTAATGTTTTTCTAGATGTTTTTCTAGGTCTTTTCTTTAAAGTATTTCTGCGAGATTTTCTTAGTTTTCTGTAGGTGGGTTTTATTGGTGATTTTCCACCTGCCAGGCCTCTGGCTCTATCGGATTCTTCCCAGGACAGTGTCTCGAGTCGCGATCGTTCTGCTGCACGCAGCTCTGCTTGTTGTAAAACAGTAAGAGGTCGGGTGCGGGCTTGTCGCCGGCCGATTTTGCGCGGTACTTTCATACCAAATAATGTATTAAATCTCTTTTCCTTAGCTGCCTCCGCTGCCTCGATTTCTTCGAGCGCCGCGTGGGGTGACAGGTGGAACGCATTGCGCCGATCCGTCATCTCCTTCTTTATCGTGGTAACCATCTCATCGTGAGCCTTCACTGCCTCCTCTACATTCGCAGCAGGTGGATAATGTCTTCTAAGAGTTTCAATTATTGAATTTGCTTGCTCATCAGTAGAATTCGGATCAATTACTCCATTGCCAACCACAATTTTGTTACATTGTTTACATACTGGACAAGGAAAATTATCATTATCATCTGGGACGACCCTATCGTTCATGTTTTCTGGCTGTGGACAATCTAGATATAATTTATTCCCAACTCTTGAACCAATATAATCTTGAAAACATCTAGAATGCATTAAATGACCACACTCTAAGCAACTGACTTTTGGAATATCTTTGTCCGACAATTCTGATGCTAAACACCTTACGAGACATATAGGACACATTATAATCGAACTTTTTATTATATTGTCAAGTTCTTGTGTATTACTTCTTGATGATTTGGAATCCATTATTTATACTATACCTTAGATAATATTTTCTCTGAATTTATCAATTAATAATTCCAATGGACATGGTCCAATATCCAAAATAATTTTGTGAAATGACTTTAAATCTTTATTCTTTTTCATAAATTCTTTTTTCAAAAATAATATAACTTGTTCACCTATTTTATAAGTTAATGCTTGAACAGGGTTCGCTGAATATCTAAGTATTTGATCTTCAATAAAAGCATCAGATTCATTTTTAAAATATGGTTTCATATAATCAAAACATTTATCATAATTCCATCCATAATAATGTATGCCTGTATCTATTATTAAACGCAATGATCTTTCAATACGATATTGTAGAGAATAATAATATTCTTTCCAATTAGTATATTCATAAAGCGATTCACAGTACAATCCCCATCCTTCAGAATATCCGGAATAAAGTGTGTTTTTTACATAATCAGATTTATCAGATTTATAAAGAAGTTGTCCTTCATAATGATGTCCTGGGATTCCTTCGTGAATACTTAAAACCAATAATTCATAATGACTAATTCTCTCAGGTTTCATTACATTCATAAAAAATGTTCCCACACCTCCATTACCCTTATCTGGACTAACATAATAAGCAGTCATATTCATATTATATTCAGCAATAGGTTTTATATCATATAATTTATCAATATCTTGAAAAAATAATTTATGTAATTTAGAATGTTGTGATTTACGTTGTTTCTCTAATACTTTCATGATTTCATCGGATGTTTTAAAATATTTATTATGTTTGTACATATAATCATCTATGTCTTCACAACCAATTTTATCAGCGAGTTTTTTTTTGAGTGCTAAATCACGTTTTAATTCTTTAATACCAAACTGATGTATTGCCTCTGGTGTTAGATTAGGAAGTGTTTCTCGTTTACATAGTAATTCATAATATCTTTTACCTCCTGGATAAGCACACAATCCTATATCGTCTATACAGTGAGATAAATATTCATTTGTGACAAAAGTATTTAATCGTTTAATATTATTGATAATATATTTTTGAATTGCTTTAACAAATTGTGATTTAATATTACTCGGAACATTTTTGGGATTAATTTTATCATCTAATATTGATCGTGCTTTATCGAGAAAACTCTGCACAACTAATTTATTCATTACAACTTTTTTCTTAATACCTCGTTCCATAATTTTTATCATATCACTTGTAATACCCGACAACGATTTCATTCTATTTATAATCATAAGATAACCGTCCTTACTACTTAAAGGAGGTAGTTTATTAATACAAATATCATAATACATAAATAATATATTATCATTGATGTCTATTAAATATTCACCTACAGAAAAACGTATTTTTTCATCATATTCAAGATCATGTTTCAAAACCCGTTCACAAAATGATAATTCTTTTTTCTTTTTTAAATCTGTAAGATATGTGCCATTTACATCTGCCGATTTTTTATTAAATTGTTTTGACAAGTGATTAGGTAATATACCTTTTCTTTTAAGAAATTTAGTATATTGAAGATAATCATTCATAGGAGGATAAATATTTACCTGATCAACTAAATATTTATCACATAAATCCATATAAAATATAGAATAAAAAAAATTTTATTGAAAGAATATTATTAAAGATTAATTACTGATACTGACTTATTGTTTCTTTACACCTCGTTTCTTGACTGGTTTAACTGGTTCTTCGTCTGAATCTGAGTCTGAATCATCTGAGTCAGAATCTACTACTTGTGATACAGGTTCCGATGTAGGTTCCGATACAGGTTTCTTTACAACATCCATATCATCATCGTCGTCATCGCGGAATGCATATCCATTGATAGATTTCTCTGCTACTTCTACTTTAAGTTGTTCTGCTCGCCAAGTGCATCCAAACTTACCATTGATAACCCAAACACCATTACACCGAAGGACTACATTCATACCAGCTCCTTTAGTAAGAACATCATCTGCTAGAGATTTAAAATCACCACCATCATCATTATCAATATTAAACAGATTACGACTATTGTCATAAACCTTACACTGATGAGATCCATCACGTTTTACAATTTTAAATCCAAATCGTGGTGGAAATTTACCATTGGGTTCTCCTGTTTCTTGATCTACAGATACTTTGATCATAGGAGTATACATTGTTTCAATAGTTTCTCGAGTAGTCTTAGAAAACTTGGGACCAAACCATTCTTTACGATTATCAAGAGCATAATCAACTACACGAGTATCTAGTTGAACCATCATATCATGGAAACTTTTCATAGTAGTGTTGTTATTAAATTCTGTAAGAGAGAACTGAATAGTATATTTACCAGATGAATCATTATCAGCATAGTATTTGGTATCCCAAAGAACATTAACCTTAGGTGTCTGAACATATAGAGGTCCCCCACTATTATTCACATAAACCATATTTCCACCATTAGGTAGTTTCTTAGGTTCACTGAAAGTGAGATTACCGACAGTTACTTCACACGGTTTGAGAACTTTTTGTGTCATTATTATAGTGTTACTTGCTTTTAAACTTTTGAATCAAATTTATTTGCTTTAGTTTGTTATAGTGTTTTACTTTGTTTCTTTTCTTTTATTTACTTTGTTATATTATTTTTTTGTTTTACTGGTATCTCAAATTTATTTATATATATTACAATTATATATCTTAATTTATCTTTAAGTGTAATAATCTGTATGTGAAATAAACTATTTAACTGTTTTTTAATAAACTATTATATATAGATGTGTGAATATATTAATAATAATTCAATATGCGGGAAAAAAAAATGTTATGGTGAATTTTGCTGTAAGCATCGTAGAGAATACTTAGTCCAAAATGATTTTATAATCATAAATAAATTTACAGATAAACCGTCTGATTATCTTAAAGATGATATACTAAGTACACTTAATCAAATTGATAAAAAAAAATATAAAAAATCATTAAAAAAAGATATATTATTTAATGTATTATCGTCAAAAATAAATCGATTAAATCATTATACTAATAATAGTGAAAAAATACAAAAAATACAATTTAGATACAAAGAAAAATACAAAAAACAACAATCATTGATTAGAGGTGAAGGATTTTTAAATAAAAAATCGTGTAATAATACGGAAGAT
>Ga0209533_1002982_pt1 | contig 15159 bp, 14 predicted proteins | sample COG_04_FD_184748 | JGI IMG/M metagenome (GOLD analysis project Ga0209533, IMG submission 184748) | Pelagic Microbial community sample from North Sea - COGITO 998_met_04 (SPAdes) (version 2) | ecosystem: Environmental > Aquatic > Marine > Neritic zone/Coastal water | place: Helgoland, sampling...
TGCATAAGGATAATGCAGTCCCTCACGGTTCAAGTCCGAGCGCAACTCCTCCAAGAACTCAACACTTCCGATCTCCTGCAGGACTAAGATATCTGGACGCACGTCCAAAATAACCTCTCGAACCACCGTTTTTTCGACTTCTGGTTTCGGATACATCGGACGCCAAGTATTGCCCACTTGACGGTCAGTGATTACATAGTTTCGAACATTATAGGTAGCGATGCGAACTTCAGCGGCTTGCAGCCCGCAAGCGAGCAAACCAATCCAAATCCACTGTATGCCAAATACCTTCAAAGCTATAACACACTAACTGGCTTTCAAGAAAAGACCACCTCAATCCTGCGAGTCCATAGATGCTTCACGCTCCAACAACGTCGGATGTGAATAATAAAAGCTGCTATAGATTGGATGTGGCGTCAAATTGCTCAAATTTTCCTTGTGTAGTTTGCGTAATGCACGGCTCAAAGGCGCAGCACTCCCCATCGCATCCTTGGCAAATGCATCCGCTTCATACTCATGCTTGCGAGACAAGCGACTCGTCAATGGTGAAAGCCAGAAGGTCAGTAGACCACTGAGCAGCATAAACAAAAGCAACACAGGCACAATATAGGTTGCGTCGGCTGCATTGAATAAAAAAGCCTCCGCCAACCAAGTTCCATTAGCGAGCCAACCTAACAAAGCAAACATGCCGAGTGTGCTCAATCCAGACATCGCGATCATTTTCGGAATGTGGCCAAGTTTGTAGTGGCCGATCTCATGCGCGAGCACTGCCTCCAACTCCTCCTCATCCATTTGCTTAATCAATGTGTCGTATAGCACGATTCGGCGAAAGCGCCCAAAACCCGCAAAATACGCATTGGAGTGTCCAGAGCGTTTACTACCATCTACCACCAGAATGGTCTGCGCCTGAAAACCGGTGCGATCCGACAAGGCAAAGAGTCGATCTTTCAAGCTACCCTCTTCCAAAGGCTCAAACTTGTTAAACAGAGGCATAATAAACATGGGATAAGCAACCACCATGACTAATTGAAAGATGAAGAAGACCGAAAAGCCCCATACCCACCATAATGAGCCAGCAGCATCTACCAGGAAGATCAACAACGCCAAAAGCGGAAACCCAATGATGAAGCCCACGATCATTCCCTTAATTTTATCCACAATCCACAACTTTAAGGTGCTCTTATTGAAGCCGAAACGTTCCTCCAATTTAAAAGTGCTCCACCAATCAAAAGGCAGCCCGGGAATGCCTAGAATCACTCCAATCGCAAACAACACGCACGCCTGCCCCCAAACCCCATAGCCTAGCGCTCCACTCAAACTGCTATACAACCATGGCAAAAAACCGAGTAACAGGACCGATGCGAGCACCAAACTATCGTAGACCTCATTCAAAATACCGAACCGTGTTTTCGCGAGTGTGTATTCGATTGATTTTTGATAGGTAGGCTGATCAATAAAGTCCTTAAATGCCTCTGGAACCTCAGCTGACTGATCGCGTGCATGACGCATGTTCATACAGTCCAGAATAATACCCGTAACGAGCTTCAAAACCAATAGGCCAACGAAAATAATAAGAATGGTATTCATGTGAAAGGCGCCTAAAACACAGGCATTCTCGGCATGGGTAAAGCAAATCTTTGTTAATAGCGACTCGGACATTCTGGCCTGATAGCTGAGCTAGCAGAAATACGACGCCTGTCAGAGTAGTGGCTGACCGACTCCTGTGCCGCTTAATCAGTGGCAAACTCGAAAATTTCTAAAATTCGATGTTGGACGATCGACGATCGACGTTCAACTTACACTCGGTATCGCTGTTACCCATCTTTTAACTTTCATTCCCCCACACAATACATGTCCGCAGAATACACCGAAGATAGCATCAAGTCACTCGACTGGAAACAACACATCCGTCTTCGCCCAGGAATGTATATTGGCAAGCTCGGTGACGGCTCTTCCTCGGACGACGGTATTTATATTCTCCTCAAGGAAGTGATTGATAACTCAATCGACGAATTTGTCATGGGCAACGGCAAGATTATCGAGGTGAATATCGACGGCACGCACGTTGCCGTTCGCGACTACGGACGAGGCATCCCGCTCGGGAAGCTCAAAGACTGCGCATCCAAGATCAATACTGGTGCGAAATACGACTCCGAAGCATTTAAGAAATCAGTCGGTCTCAATGGTGTCGGCATCAAGGCTGTCAATGCCCTCTCCTCCGAGTTTGAGATCCAGGCCTACCGCGATGGTAAAACTCGTTGTGTTGCCTTCTCACAGGGCGAAGTCACTTCTGAAGATACAAAGGACCAGTCCGCTGGGGGCGCGCCAAATGGCACCGCCCTTCGTTTCGACGCGGATCCAGAGATCTTTGGTAAAGTGCGCTTTCGTGACGACTATGTCGAAGACATGCTCTGGAACTACGCTTACCTCAACAGCGGCTTAACTATTGTTTATAACGGCAAGAAGTTTAAATCCGACAAGGGTCTGCACGACCTCCTCGAAAACAAAATCGACGGCAACCCGATGTATCCTATCGTCCACCTAAAGGATACTGATATTGAGGTAGCGTTCACCCACAACGACTCTTATGGCGAGGACTACTATTCCTTCGTCAATGGCCAGCACACCACCATGGGAGGCACTCACCTTTCCGCGTTCCGTGAAGCACTGGCTAAAACGATTAAGGAATTCTACAAAAAAGACTACGACGCCGTAGATATTCGCACCTCCATCTGCGCAGCGGTCAGCATCAAGGTCGAAGAACCAGTCTTCGAGTCGCAAACCAAGACTAAACTCGGCTCTCAAGAAATGGGTCCCAAAGGCCCCACCGTGCGCACCTTCATGATGAACTTCATGAAGCAAGCACTCGACAATTATCTACACCGCAACCCAGAAACTGCTGAAATACTCGGTAAAAAGATCCAAGAGTCCGAGCGTAACCGCAAGGAGCTCAAGGGTATTCAAAAACTCGCACGTGAACGTGCGAAAAAGGCAAAAGTTCACAATAAGAAGCTACGCGACTGCCGCATTCATTTGGACACTAAAAAGGACGGTCGTCTTGACTCTACATTGTTCATCACTGAGGGCGATTCGGCTTCTGGCTCCATCACCAAAGCACGCGACGTAAATTCGCAGGCAGTCTTCTCACTCAAAGGTAAGCCACTTAATTCTTTCGGGCTTACCAAGAAAGTAGTCTACGAGAATGAAGAGTTCAACCTGCTCCAAGACGCACTAAATATCGAGAATGGCCTGGATGATCTACGCTACAATAATGTCGTGATTGCTACCGATGCCGACGTCGACGGTATGCACATTCGGCTCCTCCTGATTACTTTCTTCCTCCAATTCTTTCCAGAGCTTATCAAACAGGGTCACCTGCATATTTTACAGACGCCACTCTTCCGAGTGCGCAACAAGAAGGTCACCCGCTACTGCTACACCGAAGAAGAGCGCAAAGCTGCGATGGAAGAATGTAAGCCCAAGCCAGAGATCACGCGCTTCAAAGGACTTGGAGAAATCTCTCCCGACGAGTTTCAACACTTTATTGGTAAAAACATCCGCCTTGATCCAGTTATCATTCCAAAAGGCATGACCATTAAGGACATGCTCACCTTCTATATGGGCAAGAACACTCCCGAGCGCCAAGAGTTCATCATTGATAATTTAAAGATCGAAAAAGACGAAGCCGAACTGATCAGCGCCTAGCCAAGCAATGAGTGAGGCACTTGTCGGTTCCTCTTCGACGAGACTGTCACTAGGACGAAATTCGTGGTCTTTAACTTGAAGCCTAATACTCAACTGCTGTTCGGCGCGGCTTCTTGAGAACAGTGTAGTCTGCATCGTTCACTTTAGCCGTGTAGAAATACATTCGTTCATAGCTTTTATTTTCTAAAATTCCTTGAAAATGTAATAGTTCCTCTAAGTTCGCGAATGTCATTTTCTTTTGAAAGACACCTTGCGATGATTTCCCGCTAATCAAAACGAAATGCTGTTGGCTCTGCTGTGACTGGCCATACATCACCAACTCGATGAAGATGGACTCTATCTGAGAACCATTATCTCCCAAGTATATGTTAGGGTAATCTAGATTGAAAGGGTATTGTCTCACTACTTGCGGCGCAGGTGGCGGAGTCGGCGCAGGAGGCTGAGGTTGCTCCGCAGGCGGTGCTAAAATGCCCCGCACTAGACTTCGAAAAGCATCATCATCGGCGAATAGCGAAAATGGTAACACACAGCAGACTGCAGTAAGAATACGTTTGTTCATGCTATAGACTTATAATCACTCTCGGCTTTAGCGCTAGAAAAAAGCAACCAGTCTAATGACAGATCTCTAAAGAATGCCGCAGCAACCTGCCCAGGGTAAACTCATGAATTTATCTTGTGCGCAAACACTCTTGGAAAGATCAACCTTCACGATAGAAGACGTGGGCTCCAATCCGAGTGGTAAACACCATTTGTTCGCGCCAACTCTTGGGCGGGTGAATGCAATAATGAGTCGCACCACCAGTGTTATCCACTCCCAACTTTCCCTCGCAATAAGCATCCACTAGCCCTAAAGCATACTCCCAAGTGCGATCCTTCCTTGCACGTGCAATCGCAGGGCCATAATCTGGATGCGGTTGAGAAGTAATCGCGTTTAAGCAGGAAAACGCCTTTTTACGAGCCACTTGAGACAACGCAAATTCTGGATTCCCCTTGGCTCGATTATTAATCACATGCAGCACTGCCTGCATCCCTGCTTCCCCCTGACACGCTGCTTCGAGCACCAAAACGCTGGCAATGATCTGCCGTTCGTAGCTAGTCACTTCGCCATTCAACTTAGGGCAGCTCAACAGCAACAGCGCTACGAATACACGTAGACAATGTCTGTTGAGAAAATTGAAGCGACTTGGACTCATAATTAAAAACGGGGAGAAAAGAGTCCTTCGAATAAATACCAAGACAAGGCTATAAGATCTGAAAGCCATTCTTTAACAATACCCTTACAGGTTGTTCACCTATAATAAGCTTCATTGGTTGAGCGACACTGTGGTGCTCAAATTAGTGGTGGGATTACTCCACTTGAAGGATGAGTCCTTTCAAATAATTACTCTCGGGCAGATTCAGTAAAGTCGGAAAATCAAATGGCTGACCAGTGCGGGCAAATATTCGACCTTCGCGCCCCGCAAGCGCTGCTGCCGATGCAATTAGCCGTTCAAAAGCATCTAGATTGACTGAAGCTGAACGCGCATAGGTCGCCAAGATTCCGCCGCTTGGTAAACAGCGAAACGCATCGACGTGCAGAGCACGTAGTGCCTCAAAGTCCCGTGCTTCAACCGATGGCGGGTCCAAAATAACACAATCAAAGTCGCCAACTTCACGCTCAGCTAGGAACGCTGCGGCATCACAATCCATCGATTCAATAAAACAATCATTCTTCTGTGCATGCGCGCCAATCGCTTTCACGCAGTCTTCAGAGAGATCCAAAGCCACCACATGCTCAGCTCCTCCACGCAGTGCATGAAGTGCAAATCCTCCTGCATGCGCATATGCATCCAGCACACAACGCCCCTCACAGAGACTACCCACTAGTAAATGCTGCTCACGCTGATCGAGGAAGACCTGCGGCTTGTCTGGATTGAGAAAATCCACCCGATACGCCACCGCATCGATCTCGACCCATCGCCCCTTCAAGTTGTGACCAGTCAAAGTCGTGACGGTGCGCTCTAAAGCAAATGCTGACCTTGCGCTCACATGATTTAGAAAGACAATCTCTTGTGGCTGGCAGGCCTCTTTTAATAGATCGGCAATCAACTCCAGATGTTGATCCACCGCAGCAGTCTCAGCCGTAATCGTCAAAATCTGCTCATACTGCTCCACGATCAGTCCTGGTAAATAATCCGCATCTGAATGAATCAAGCGTTGGCAGCCCTCTTCACCGCGCCGCCCCAAGGCTTCATGAATTGCAGAAGCGAGATAAGCCTCTCCCCATTCGACGCCTTCGGCAAAACTATAACGCCGCCATGCCCCAACAGGATCGCGTGGATCATAAATACCACAACCGTAGACATGGCCTTGTGCGTCCTGCAACTCAACTGCAGTCGCTGGAGCGATCGAATCGTCTACAATGATATCAGCGAGCTGCACCCAAGGGTGTCCCGAGTTTTCGAACGATGCTGCAGTCTGCAACACGGCGATGGGCTCTCCTGTAAATGAATCCATAATTTAAAGACACTAACGTGCTTTGCGGAAAAGCTGCACAGCCATACCCAACATAATAATATTCGGCAACCATGCCGCGAGAAGAGCAGAGATGATTTGTCGCTCACCTAAAATGGACGCCACACTGACTAAGACATAGAAGAAAGCGAAGAATCCCATACATTTTGAGACGCCTATCATCGGATTGGTGCGCACACCCGATACCGCAAAAGGCACTGCGATACCCACCACGACTAGACAACTAAAGGGAACCGCAAGTAAAGAGAAGTAGCGCACCAAATAAGCATGCACCTTCGGGTTCTCCTCTGGAGGAATCAACTCAATGATCTCACGTAGCTCAAAAAGCGAGAGCTCTTTAGGTTTTTTGTGCAGCGCAAGCATCAAATTTGGATCCTCATTAAAATCTTCAAAAGTCTTTTCTTTAAATGGCAATGCACGTAGCAAGTCGCCCGTCTCGGAGTCGAACAAAAGCTCTCGCCCATCGACAAACACCCATTGCCCCTGAGTGTTGTCATAATACGCCTCACTCGCGGAAATTCGGGCGGTTTCCACACCACCTGATTCCGACCGTTGATAAACATTCACACCGGATCCAAGCCAAGTAATTTCACTAAAGCGATTCATGAACCAGAGGCGCCCTTGCTTGCGATTGTCAAAACCTAGGTTGTGAATCAAACCGATGTTGGAACCTTCGACTCCCTGTTCTGAGGCGAGCTCTAAGTTCTCGATGAATGTGCGCGACTGCTCGACCGACTTAGGCACCACCGATGCCGTTAAATAAAGCAACAACAAGGAAAGCACAAGCCCAGCACCCCAGAGTGATCGACTGATGCGAAAGAGACTCGCACCCGTAGCCCGCATCGCAATGACTTCATTATTTCGATGCAAGGTGCCCAAGGAAAACAACAACGAAACCAAGAAGGCTATCGGTAAGATAGCAGGCAAATAAGTGGGTAATGCCAGAGCGTAGTAAAAGCAAATCTGCCCGACACTCGCATGATACTCCAATAGATCGGGCAATGAATCATACATGTTTTGCAAAATAAGAATGCCGACGATCACGCCCAGCGTAAGCGCAAAGCCCACCGCCCATTCTTTCAAAACATACCGATCAATTAGTGACATACCTTGTTCTACGACACCCTTGTGGGTAAAGTCACTCAGTTTGCGCAGATTTTTTTGCTGGCATGACGGTTCAGCTGGTCGCTAGATAGACCCCAGCATGGTTAAACGCATCAAAGAATCTTGGAACTCCCGCTTAGGAGTCATTCTCGCAGTTGCCGGTAGCGCCGTAGGTCTAGGCAACTTCCTTCGATTTCCAGGCCAAGCAGCCGAATACGGCGGTGGCGCTTTCATGATCGCCTACTTCATCTCATTCTTGCTTATTGGATTGCCGATTTGCTGGGCGGAATGGACCATGGGGCGCATGGGGGGCCAAGCAGGCTTCAACTCTTCACCTGGTATTTTTAACTACATCACGCGTAAGCCTACATTCAAATATCTCGGAGTCATCGGCGTGTTGATTCCAGTGATCATTTACATGTATTACGTCTACATCGAGGCATGGTGCTTGGGCTATGCAGTGAACTTTCTAGCTGGAAATATGAACTTTGAAGATGTCGGGCAAGCGGGTCACTTCTGGGGGAAGTTCATTGGTATTGAAGCCGACGGTAGCGCTCTCGGGTTTGGGCTGAAGCAAGTCGGATTTTATCTGATTCTTGTTTTTATTTTAAATTTTGTGCTGATTTATCGTGGCATCTCTAAGGGAATCGAACTCTTTTGCCGTTATGCGATGCCGACCTTGGTGGTGATCGCATTCATCATTTTACTGCGAGTCCTCACACTTGGAACACCCGACGCAAACCACCCAGCACGCAATGTCTCCAACGGGCTAGGCTTTATGTGGAATCCCGTGAAACATGTAGTCGAACATAAGAACGAAATAGGCGATTGGATTGTAGAAAAAGAGGTTGTCGATGCGGGTCAACTTGAAGCCGCTGAAACCGCTGCCATTGCGGATGAAACTATGCGTGTGCGGCACATATCTGTTAAGGAACAGCTCTTCAATCCTCAGCTCTGGCTCGCTGCGGCGGGTCAAATTTTCTTCTCACTTTCAGTAGGATTTGGCGTCATCATTACTTACTCTAGCTACCTCTCTAAAAAAGACGATGTCGTGCTCAGCGGTCTTGCCGCCACCAGTGCGAATGAATTTTGTGAGGTTGCGCTGGGTGGCCTGATCACCCTGCCAGCCGCAGTAACCTTTCTCGGAGTTGCTGGCGTTGCTGGCATGGGAACCTTCGGGCTAGGCTTCAATGTCTTGCCCATGGTGTTTGCCAATATGGCCTTCGGAGCGACTTTTGGCTTCTTATTCTTCTTCCTGCTATTTCTTGCTGCTGTGACTAGTTCGCTGTCAATGCTACAGCCAGGAATCGCATTCTTAGAAGAAGCCTTAAAAATCTCACGCAAGCAATCGGTCGCTTTACTCGGACTAATTACTGCGGTGGGCTGTGGATTTGTGGTCTATTTCAGCGCAGGAGTGAAAGCACTCGACACCATGGATTTCTGGGTAGGCACTTTCTTAATCTTCGTGCTCTCAACGATACAAATCATCATTTTCGGTTGGATCATCGGTGTTGATAAAGGCTTCAAGCTTGCGCATGAGGGTTCTGCAATTCGCATTCCTAGTATCTTCAAGTTTATTATGAAATGGGTCAGTCCCCTCTTCTTGATTGTCATCTTTGCACTCTGGGTTGCAGCTAATGTGTTTGGCATCGATTTTAGCACAGGTGAAGCTAACTACAGTAGTTATGTAAAGGATCTCTTCATCCAGCCGAATACAGTCGCATGGCTCAGCATTGCTCTCATCGGGATTGTGGCAGCGCTGTTCGTCTTTATCGTCTCGTTAAACACAAACTATAAAACCCTCACCAAGGAGGATGTAAAATGACAGTTTACGGTTGGTTAATTATGGCGCTATCAGTTGGCTCAGTGAGCTGCCTCTTGGCATGGTGCGTCTTCAAAGTCTTCACTGTGCCCGAAGAATCGGAGCATGTGCACGGCTTCGAGCAAGAGACACCCGATGTTTAAAGGCGCTCGTTAGATCCCAAACTCGGCTTTAAACGCGGCACTCCCAGCCTCAAACTCAGCACGTATGGGCGCGGCAGCAGATGAGATGTCTCCGAGTGCACCACTATCGATGCTGTGCTCAATCGCTCGGTAAAAGGCTGCCAATCGAGCAAGGCCCAAGTTCCCAGCGCTTCCTGCAATGAAGTGCACAATTTTGCGCAGGTCAACCACTGCGTTTGCCATGCAGACCCGTTCCAGTTCAGCGAGCTTTGCGCGACTTTCTGAATCAAACAAATTAAACAGCTCACCAATCAAAGCCATCGATTCTTCTTCATCATCAATTAGTAGGAGCATCTCAATTTGTTCACGATCCATTACTGGCGTGTCTTGATCGAAAGCGACTACAGAATATATGTGTGAATCTGACATAGTAAAGGGGCATTATACTTCCCTACCTTGATGCACCAAACCAAGCACTTTTTCAACATAGATTTCCATCGAATGCTGATCCATCAAACGTTGACGGCATTCTTTGGCGATACTCGCACCTGCATCAGGCAGCTCTAAGAAACGTTGAATCGATTGAACCATAGCTCCGACGTCATCTCGCTCGTAGAGCAAAGCGGTTTCGCCGTCTTTAACGATTTCTTGAATACCGCCATCGCGTGAAATCAAACATGGCAAGCCGGACAGCATCGCCTCTACTGGCGTCATAGGCAACGGATCGTCGCAACGACTCGTAAAAAGCAGTGCATCGTAATTTGCGTAGTGTTCGGACAACTCCCCAGGTCGGATCGCAACCATCTCTACCGAGTCAGACAAGCCCATCTCATTGATGCGCTCACGCATTTCCTTGCGCTCAATGGGCTCTCCCATGCCGAAGATATCTAGGCTTACTTGTTCGCCTGCATCTTTTAGTTGGGCAAATGCTTCTAATGCAAGCTCTGGAGCCTTATCAGTAGATAAGCGGCCCGCCCACATGAAGCGGCCATTGTGTGTATACACTCGCTTCGGGGTGACTTCGCTGAGATTCAATGCTGAATGCACGACTGGAACCGATTCTATACCTACGACACCGTTTCGCATTAAAGATTCCTTCAAGTCGGCGCTCGCAAACCATGCATTCGAAAAGCTCAACTCTGAACCTGTGTAAACAGGCAACAGCCTCTGAGTGCGACGCCGCCCACCCGATATCGTCATTAATAACTTTTTAACTCGTGCACTCAATGAATGCTGCTGCTTCCACCACCATTGCCATGGGTCCATATCGAAGACATCTGGTTGCAACCAGTTAGTGTGTAGATCAAAAGCAACACGCAAGCCGCGGTCTTGCAATCGCTTGAATAAAGACTTGGATAACTGAGAGCAGCCCCAAACAAGCACCAGGTCTGGCTTAAAACGTTCGATCCGATAATCGACGATAGCAGCATTTTCCAATTCAATTGCCAATACATCTTGGTAACTGAGTTGTCTCAGTTCCTCGTCAGACATCACTGCCGACAAAATCAGCTCACGAAACACCCCCTTATCTGAAGCCACGCCACCGGGTGGGACACGATAGTTCGAAGTCAACACCTGTAAGCGATGCCCCTGCTTCGACAAGGCCTCAGCGACTTGCTGGCAACGGGCATCATGACCGCTCGATCCAAGCGGTGGATAAAAACTGGTGACAACAAGGATCTTCACGAATTAATAGAATAACAATCACAGGTAGTTAACGCCACCTACATAGCAAACGAATTGTGAAAAATTTGAGCTCGATCGCAAAAAAAAGTAAGCTTGCCTACTTCAATAAGTCGCCAATTGAGTCGTTTTTAAAAGACTCTAACAAGTCCATCGTTTTAGCAGACGAATTTGACTCCAATACATCCACTACTAATTGCTGAGCCGCTTTCATGTTGATTTGTCGTATTAAATACTTCACCTCTGGGAGACTACTGGCCGTCAGGCTCAGCGAACTAGCCCCCATGCCGACCAGCAAGGCGGCAAACATCGGTTCTCCTGCAATTTCACCACAGATACTGACTGGAATCTTGGCCTGATTACCACCATCGATAATTGCCTTGATGGTTCTTAAAACGGCAGGATGAGCTGGATCGTAAAGGTGTGCCACGCGATCATTCAATCGGTCCACGGCCATTAGATACTGGATCAAATCATTCGTGCCAATGCTTAGAAAATCCGCTTGTTCAGCTATTAAATCGACCACAATCGCAGCACTGGGCACTTCAACCATTGCACCAACCTCGATGTTTTCATCAAAAGCAATGCCCTGCTCACGCAGTTCCCTTTTCACTGATTCAAGGACCTCATTTGCACGGCGGAGTTCCACGACACCACTGATCATTGGATACATGAGCTTCACATTTCCATTCGCACTGGCCCGTAAAATTGCTCGTAGCTGAGTTTTAAAAATACCTATGTTTTCCAAACAAAAACGTATGGCACGAAATCCCATAAAAGAGTTGTCCTCTTTCACGCGTTGATCGCCAATCGTCTTATCGCCTCCAACATCTAAAGTGCGTATGATCACAGGATTGCTACCTGAGGCTTTGGCAACAGCGACATACTCGTCATATTGAACTTCTTCTGAAGGGTAGCCGTGGTGACGAAGAAAAATCCCCTCCGTTCGAAACAAGCCGACGCCATCAAGTTGCATCGATAGAGCCTGCTCCATATCTTGAGCACCCTCCACATTTGCCATCAAGTCGATGGCAACACCATCCTTGGTGCAGCTAGGCTCAGCAATCGAACTCGCGTAAATAGTATCGAGCTTCTTACGCTCCGTAGCCAGCTTACCATACTTGTAGAGGCGCTCTTGCGTCGGATTGATAACAATGATGCCGTCATGACCATCCAATAGAATTTGGTCACCACTCTTGATATGCTTCGTCGCATCATGCATTCCCACGACTGCAGGAATGCGTAAAGAACGAGCCATAATCACTGAATGACTGGTCTTGCCACCCACATCCGTCGCAAAGCCCAATAACTTGCTTCGATCCATATCAGCCGTGTCCGAAGGGGTGATATCTTCAGAAATGACAATACTATCGCTAGGAATATCTCCCAAATTGACTTTTTGCATCCCTATCAAGTTATGCAATAAACGTCGGGTCACATCGCGAATGTCCGAAACACGCTCTTTGAGGTATTCATCCTCCATAGAACTGAAGAAGGAAATGTAACGTTGAGCGACATTGTTATAACAGTGCTCCACATTCTTCTGCAAATTACGCACCTCACTCGCAACTTCAGAAATCAATGCACTGTCTTCGAGCACCATCAAATGAGCATCAAAAATTGCAGCCTCACCATCTCCTAAGCTCTCAGCCACCTTATTTCGAACCGCTGTGATCTCAGCACGCGTCTCTATAATCGCCTGCTCTAGGCGCTCCATCTCAGACTCAACTGCCGTCTCAGCTATATCGAAATTGGGCACCTCCAATTGGTTCTGTAAATAGACCAAAGCGGTGCCATGGGCCACCCCTGGAGATGCAGGAATGCCTTCTAAAATGATTTCTTTGCTTACAGGTTTGGACACTGGATTAGTTATAAAGTAAATGTGGGCATTACAGCAATAGCACCTCGTATATTCATATTTTCAAATCATGAGACTGAAGTGACAACCCAAAAGGCAGAGTCCCCCCAAGCATCACAACAAATTTCATGCAATCGAGAAAATGAACATATATTTTCGTTAAGTATTGAAAAGCAACAACTTCCACTGCCACTCATTAAAGCCGAAATCCCCTTCTCACGAAGAAGTTCCAATAAGCAGGCCAAGCTAATGTATTTATACCCGACAATCGGCTCGAACGAATTAAAAAGCAAGACCCTAGGTTCCTGCGACTTTATAAATTCTTGCACTCGTAACTGAGCATCAGAGGCAGACTCATAACTCGCTGGAGCATGCCTGCGCAGCTGTCCGTATGCCCAGTGCGTATTGATACTATAATTGGGCCGAAATAAAGCGATTGGTAAGCCACGAAGCACTTCTGCTAAACTCGAATCCAAGGGTTTAATCACTTCCCCCCTACCACTCATCAATGAGGGACGCGGATCGATAAAGAACGGGCAATCCGAGCCCAACTCTGCTGCCAATTTGAGCAATTCAAACTTAGACAATCGCTCGCCCATCAGTTGGTTCATCCCCAACAAAGCAGTCGAAGCATTACTACTGCCCCCACCCAAACCTGCACCCATCGGAATGCTTTTCTCTAAATCAAATTCGAAATACACCGCCTCTCCAACAGCTTCTCGAAACAATCTAGCAGCTTTTAAAACGAGATTATCCAAACCAATGGGCACCTCCGGATCGGTGCAGCTCAAAGTATCCGCTGTTCCATGAGCACGCGCAACCTTAAGCTGGTCCCCAAAATCCAATGCCACCACGACCGATGTGAGCGCGTGAAAACCGTCTGCTTGTGGTCCATGGACGGATAGCATTAAATTTACCTTCGCTGGAGACGCGAGCTCGACTGTGTCTAAGGCAACACTCATACCATCGTTCATACGCAGAGAATTTGCGGTCGCCAAACAAAATAACATTTTTGCACTTTGCCTTCAGCACTTAGACTGCTACTTCATACTACATGTCGAATCAAAATAATTGCGCACTCATTTTAGCACTAGATCTAGAAACACGCGAAGAGGCTTTCGCGATGTTGGATCGCTTAGGCGACTCCATCGAATGGGTCAAAATCGGCTTACAGCTATTCACTGCCTATGGGCCTGACTTCGTCCGGGAAATCGCCGACAAGGGCTATAAAGTTTTCCTCGATCTAAAGCTCTACGACATTCCCAATACAGTTGCCAAAGCAGTGCAAAGTATCGCCAGCCTGCCCGTCCAACTACTCACCTTGCATGGCTCTGGTGGATCCGAAATGCTCGAATGGGCAAATAAGGCACGGGCCGATCACGCGCCCAATCTTAACTTGCTAGCAGTCACCGTTCTAACCTCAATGAACGAGACGCAGCTACGTGAACTCAATATTAAAGCAACTCCGGAGCAGCAAGTCATCCACCTAGCGAACATGAGTCTCAATGCCGGCATTCAAGGTCTGGTCTGCTCATCTTTAGAGTTATGTCCACTTCGAGCGCGCTTCGGCAACGATCCAATCATTGTCACACCAGGAATTCGCCCAGCGGGTAGTTCTGCGGATGAGCAAAAACGTATCATGACACCTACAGCGGCAGCCGCTGCAGGCTCCAGCTACATCGTTGTAGGACGCCCAATCCTCAAAGCTGACGATCCAGCCCATGCGGCACATGCCATTCAGGCAGAGCTCGCTTAAATTCCATTCGTCACACGCCTATGTCTCGCACTGCAATACTCCTCGCTGCCGGAAGCGGCAGTCGTATGCAAGGTAATGTTCAAGACAAAGTCCTCGAGCCACTCAATGGCTTGCCCATTTTCCTGCACAGCGCGCAAGCATTCTTGGACTCTAAGGTCGTTGATCAATTGACTATTGTTTATCGCGATGAGGAACAGCGACACGCACTTACAGAGTCACTGCAACGTATTGATTTAGGCACTGTAACAGTCACGTGGGCACTGGGTGGTAAAGAAAGACAAGACTCCGTATTCAACGCACTTCGAGCACAAGCTGAAAACTGCCAACAAGTATTCATACACGATAGCGCACGCCCACTCATCACCAGTGCTGCAATACGTTCCATCGCCGACTCATTGAATACCCACAAAGCAGCCGTGCTCGCACATCCAGTGGTGGACACGATTAAGCGCATACCTAAAGCAAATGCACTTCAAGACATCACCCTCGAAGACCTAGAACGCGACCGACTCTGGGCAATGGAGACACCGCAAGCATTTGATTTTCAAACCATTTTGAAGGCCTATCAGCACGTAAAAAAGAATGCGCTCAGCAT
>Ga0209533_1002985_pt1 | contig 15147 bp, 12 predicted proteins | sample COG_04_FD_184748 | JGI IMG/M metagenome (GOLD analysis project Ga0209533, IMG submission 184748) | Pelagic Microbial community sample from North Sea - COGITO 998_met_04 (SPAdes) (version 2) | ecosystem: Environmental > Aquatic > Marine > Neritic zone/Coastal water | place: Helgoland, sampling...
CTACTATTCATTTACAAAATACATCTACTCACGTTATTACAAATGAAGATTTACAAAGTATTAAATTTAGTGATGGTTCTAATAATGTATTAAATAAAATACAAAGTGTAAATTCATTAAGATATGATGATTTATACCCACAACCTACAAAATTAAAAGGATTTTATAAATTTGACTCCAGTGATGGATCTCAAATTACTGATTCATCTATATTTAATCATACCAGTAGTGGAACAAAAACAAATACAAATGGTATTCTTAATAATTTTAATTTTGAAACCTGTTGGACGACTGGTATTATAAACAACGCCTTATTATTTGATGGTAATAGTAATTATGTATTTATTGATAATGATGCGAATAATGAATTAAATACTATATTAGAGAATTCACCTCATGAAATGAGTATGTCAATGTGGATTAATATTCCTACTGATATAGTAAATGGTTCTACCTATGATATTATTTCTAATGGTGGTAATGTAAGTGTTGTTGGAACTTATATTATGAGTGTGAGTGATATTGGTAATAATGGTAATATGGTTTTAACATCAAATATAATTACACAAGACCCTGCCGATGCTGGAATTATTAATAATATAGGATTATACGGTTCTATTACACTTAATGATACAAATTGGCACCACATTGTTCAAACAGTTGATATTACTGGTGGTAGCACATGCACTATATCATTATATGTTGATGGTGTATTAGATGATACGATTACATCTTCAGGTGATATAACAGTAGTAGCCCACGGTTCTGATAAAACTTATATTGGTTCAAGAGATGGACTTGTTAATTATTATCGCGGTCATATGGATGAAATGAGAATTTATAATAGTATTCTTACAACTGATGAAATAGAACAATTATATGCTTATGGTAATCCTAATAGTTCGGCAAAAGGAACATTATTAATAACACCAACCTCAAATTCTACAAATAATAAAGTAATTGTAATTGATGATAATGGACGTTTTAATAATCTCAATAGCAGACCATTACCTTATAAATTATTAACTGGTGATGTAATTGCTACTAAAGATAGTAAAACGATTACAGGAACGGGGACGCTTTTTACTAGTGAATTAAATATTGGTGATAGTATTATATTAGGTGAAAAATATGATGTTGAACGTGTTGTTGTATCTATTACAAATGATACAACTTTAATTTTAGATAGTAGAGGATTTAATGGTCTCGCAGCAACAGAAACATATAAAAAAGTATTTAAAAAGCCTTGTATTTATTCATTTTTTGATAATAGTGATAGTCATCGCGGTCATATTGACAATTATGGTAGATTAATGATTGGTAATACTAATCCATCTACATTATTAGAAATAAGCGGAGTTGATGGAAGCACCAACCAAGCACCAGAAATAACAATGACAAATACATCAATTGATGACGGTGAAAATAAAAGAAAAACATCTCTTAATTTTAGAGGATATGATACAAGTGATACATCAAACGCAAATCCATTTGTTAATTTAGGTCATATTGAAACATCACATTATGGAACAGCCAGTGATAATAAAGCAACAATGCGATTTTTTATTAATAGTGGATCTGGAACAACTGAAAATAGTGCTATGGATATAACAACAGATGGTATAAGTATATATGATTCTATTTCATTACCTATTACAACAACAACGACGGCATTAACATTAAATAATACACATCATACAGTTATATGTGATGTTACATTAAGTGCTATTGTTATTACATTACCAACAACTACTATTCCAGGTAGAATTTATATATTAAAAAAATATCCCACATCAGGTTTATTTGCTCTTACAATTAATCCTGGTGTTGGTAAAGAAATTGATGGTGTTACTGGGACAAAAACTGTTTCAACATCTTTTATTAAATTACAATCTTATGATGGTAATTGGTGGATAATTGGATAATAAAAATATAATTTTATTTTAGAAAGAAAAAATAAGAAAAATAAGAAAAATAAGAAAAATAAAGTGGAAATTAAAGTAAAAAGTAAGTGGGAATGAAATATACATATTTGTAATAAATGATTAGGCTAAATATTTAGGAGCAATGTCTTCTAAATTATAAGTTGTAGGCAACATAGAACGTTTAGTAACATTATTAAAGACACGTTGTTGAGGGAAAATTTGGCATTTATTATTTTCAAAGAATTGATAATAATCGTGTTTAGCATCTCTATTAATAGAGTTCATTATTTCACGTGTTCTTTTTTCATTAGGAAATTTAGAACTATTAGATACATCAGGAGCAGGTGCTTTTTTAAAAGTAGTAAAATCAGCAGATGCTATACAACTTTCACCTTGTATTTTATGATTATCAAAATCATATCTTTTTTTAACATCAACAGCACAATTAAAATCAGTGGGTGGTGAATTATGACAAGGAACTTTTAAATTACAATTGGCAACACAATCTTCATAATTACGTCCAACAGATGCATAATTTGGAACTAACATTTTTTTATTTTCTTTAAGTCCATGACAAGGTTTTAAATTATCATCATTTGGAGATAATTTCCAATTGTCATAATAACATTTATCTGTATAATAATTAATATTTTTTAAATGACTATCTACATCAATGTTTCTAGAATAACCTTCTTGTAAAACACCCGCACTAGAATTTAAATTACGTATATTATAACGATTTTCACATTTATCATAAATAATATCTGAATATTTTTGGTAAATATCTTTATTTTGATTGTTTAATTTAACATCATTACACATAATTAACGCAGGAAATTTATAAGGTGTTTCTTGATTAAATACATTATCTAAACTAGTTCTATCATTATTCATATTAAAATTACCATCACAATCTTTGACTAGAAAATGATCATTTGTAGTATTAATTTTTGATGGATTTACATTATTTTTATTATACAATTGCATTGTTGGTTCAGGATTAAAAACAGTTGCTGACATTGTGTAATTATATTTATATTTATTTTTTCTATTATTTATTATTATTTATATTATAATTATATAATATATTAATAAATTAAATTTAATTATTATTAATAAATTAAATTTACAATATTATTATTAATAAATTAAATAAAAATATAATAAATAAAAAGTAAAGTTTAAATAGATAAAAATAGGACTGTTATTAATAAACATATGACTACGATGAATAAAAACAATGATATTTTACCATTTTCTTTCTGGATAAAGTCAATGTTGTCCTTTCGTTATATTTCTAATTTATCAATTATATTAAGTTTTATTGCTTATTATATGAATGCGTATGAATTATTATTTATTGTTGCTCCATTAGTTATTACAAATTGTATTATAATTACATATATGATGATGACAGATTTAGATGAATTAATGAAAGGAATATTACAATCTACATTACCAAATAAACAAGATAGAGATAGTTATAAATGTATTTTTGTAATATTTATATTACTATGGCATTTTTTACCTATTATATGGCTATTTTATGTATTTAATAAAGACAATTTAGTAAAATATTTTAGACCTAATTTTATGGGAACCTATTTTAAAAGTTTATTAATAGCAATAATCTATTATTATTATGAAAGTAATGAAAAAATATATGGAGATATGAACTATTTATTTTATTTTGTAATCTATATTATACTATTGTTGGGAATATGTATTTACTTGTATCTAGAATAATATAATCTATTTATAATTAAATTTTTGTTAATATATTTTCTTTTTTATATTTAATATATTTTCTTTGTTATATTTAATACTATAAATTATATTTAATAATGGTTGTTAGTAAAAAATCTAAACAACGTAAAACACATAACAAAAGTAAACCACATAACAAAAGTAAACCACATAAAGAAAATAAAACATCTAAACAGTCTAGACAACATAAAAAAACTATTAAAAAAAATAAAGCAAAGTCAAATAGTTTGAGTAAATCAAAGTCAAATAGTTTAAGTAAATCACAATCTAGCATTAAAACTTTATCAGATTTACAAAGTCAAAAATCATTTTCTAGTTTATCTAGTATAAAAAGTATTAAAAGTGAAACTACTATTGGGGAAATATATAATTTAACTGATGAACAAGACAATATAAATAAATTATGTATTAATAAATTAAAAAATAAAAAATATAATAATATACAACTTGATAAAACTATTGCTAAAAATTTATGTCATTGTCTTTTTGAAAAAAATACTAAATTAACAGTAGAACAATTAGAAACTAAAATTAAACAAAAATTACATACACCAGGTTCTGAATGTATTAAAATTCTTGATAAATTTATTAAAGATAAAACCAAAGGTAAAAGTAAAGGTAAACAATCTACTAGTAAAAAATCTACTAGTAAAAATAATTTTTTAAATTAAATATTTTGAATCAGGGTCTCTACCATAACTACTATCAGGGTCATCACCTTCATCATCTGGGTCTTCATCAGGGTCTAATATATTACTATTTTTATATATTTTCATCATTTTACTTCTTTTACTATTATTATTGTTAAAATACTCTTTATTTATTTTATTATTTTTACTATTACTATTTTTTTTACTATTACTATTTTTTTTACTATGACTATTATTATTAACAAAATAATAATTATATACTAAATAAATACAATAAAGTATTATTAATACTATTATATAGCATAATATTACTAATGTTTCATTTTTATACAATGTTTTCATTATAATTATAAATACAACTATATCTATAAAAATAAAAATAATATTACTATATATTAATATTATTATTTTTATTTTATTCGTATTATTATAAATAAAAATGAATACATCTAAACGTAATAATTTAAATCCAACACTATCCCGCTCTACACCAGTAATATTTTCATATTTATCATTATTAAATTGTATGATAAATCCTTCTTATCAATCTTTTTATTTATTTGTTGCATTTAATTCTATAAATTTATCTAACTGGATTATTAAACATTTAATTGTCAAACCAATCTATGAACATTTAGGCACAAAATCACTTCCAATATTAGGTATTGGTAAAAGACCAGAGAATGCTACAAGTTGTGGAACATATTTAGATGGTCTCCTTTCTACAACGTATGGAATGCCTAGTGGACATAGTCAAATTGCCTGGTCTGTTGCAGTTTATTTTATTTTAAAAATGATTAAAAAATGGTATAATAATGATAAAGATAATAAACCTATTACAATACTTGGGTATATGTGGTTAATACTTTCTTGTATTTTCATATTAGGTATTGCTACTTATATTTCATATAGTAGAGTTTATATTGAAGGGTGTCATACTATACAACAAGTTATTATTGGAGGTATTCTTGGAAGTATTATGGGTTTCCTTGTATTCTTTTTTGAAAATCCTGTAATTAACTTATTATCTAGTATATATTAAATTATTTAATAGAGTTTATTTTTACTATTATTTAATAGAGTTTATTTTTACTATTAATTAAAATTGATTTTTAAATATCATACTATTTAATTAATATCATATGATTTAATTAATATAAAAATAATATATATAATATAAAATAAAATAGTAATTATTATATTAATAATTTATATAGAATTAATAACTAATTTATAGATTTATCAGTTTAAACTTTTATAATTTAAAAATGCCTCCTAAAAAAATTAAAATAAAATCTAAAATAGATAAACCTCAAGATGATAAAAATATTATTAAGGTTGAAAAACTTAGTTCAAAAGAAGAAAAGTCATCAGTAGAAGAAGATAATGATAGTGAAAAAGACAATACTACAATTGAAAAATCTATGTCTATAATTAAACCTTCTAAAAGTATTAAAGATCCTATTATTGAAAAAAAAGAGCCTGAAGTGAAGAAGAAAGAGCCTGAAGTGAAGAAGAAAGAGCCTGAAGTGAAGAAGAAAGAGCCTGAAGTGAAGAAGAAAGAGCCTGAAGTAAAGAAGAAAGAACCTGAAGTGAAAAAAAAACAATCTATTGCTTCAACACCTGCTACTGCTACTAAACCTAAAATTGAAGAAGCAAAACAAACAAATAATACAGTTGATATGTTTGATGAAGATGATTTAGATGTTAGAAATGTAATGATGAATTATGACTATACTAAAAATAAAACAAATCCACGTATTACAAAATATGAAATGGCGTTATTAATTGGTAAAAGAGCAACACAAATTGAATGTGGAGCAACACCTAATATTAAAATAAGTCCTGGACAAAGTGTTATTTCTATTGCTGAAGAAGAATTAAGACAACGTAAAATACCTTTGATTATTAAAAGACCAATTGGTAATACATTTGAATATTGGAAACCCGCACATATGGAAGTGTCTATGAATTAACTTGTGTTTAATTTAATTTTTATTATTTAATTTGTTTTTACGATTTTTAATTTTATTTTTATAATTTTTAATTTTATTTTTATAATTTTTATTTATTTATTTTTATAATTTTAATTAAATTACAATTATTTCAATTTAAAGAAATTGTTATATATATAATATGGAGATATAGCTCAGTGGTAGAGCGAACGGCTGTTAACCGTTAGGTCGTTGGATCGTTCCCAACTATTTCCGTAGTATCCTAATTTTTTATTATCTTTTTAATTTTTTTATTAATTTAATTTAATTTAATTTATTTTAATTTAATTAAAATTTTACATATTTAAATTTATTTTTTCATACTTTTTCATACTTTTTCATAATTTATAATTTTTAAAATTTATTAAATAATTAAAATAAAACTAAATAAAACTAAACAAATAATAATCATTTCTAATACTTAAAAACATATTGTCCTTTTGGAACATTTTGTTTATTAATTTTAAATATTTTAAATTCTTTTCTCATCATTACTTCAATGGGTATAGCATTATGACAATTGTGAGCAATATCAACATATAATTCAAATGTATCTTCATCATAACACAAACTGTTTTCATTATCATCTAATGTGATTTGTTCTACAAATTCACGCACTTTAGGAGCATCTTCTAATCTTTGTATTACAGTTGTTCCAAGCCTGACTAAATCAAAACTGGGATTAGGTTTATGCTCGCAATTTTTCAAACTACCATCAACTGGATAATCATATTGTCCTGAGGCATCACCATCTTCTTTAAATTGGTCGCTAAATACCCATCTATCACCTAATTTAAAGGTGCCACGGGCAAAATCAATTATTTTTGTAATTTTACCATAGGTTGGGATACGATAATATTGATTATTTACTTGAAAATATAAATGTTTAAGAAGTGTTTTTTTAAACATAACATTACTAGAATGTAAATCATTATGAACAAAATTAAAGTATTTTTGTGCTACTGATAAACCAAAGGCTACTTGAAAAAACATACCAAACCATTCAGTTTCACTCATAGAATAATCATTGTCTAACATATTATCAAGTGTATCATCTAATTTTTCCATTAATGATAAACTAACTGGCATTTTTTCACATTTAACATAATAAAGGCTTCCTGGTTTATCTTCAAAATCTGTTATTGATAAATTATCTTCATCAATATCACTTAATTCTTCAATAAAATCATCAATATCACTATTGTCTTCAGTTTGGTTTTCAGTTTGGTTTTCAGTTTGGTTTTCAGTTTGGTTTTCAGTTTGGTTTTCAGTTTTATCTTCTTCTTTTACATTACCACCTTCTAGAGTAGTATCATTATTATTAATATCAATAGAAAATTCAAAATCTTCATCATCAATACCTTTTATAAAAGATACATCAACTATTTTTGGTAGTATTTCATCTTGATTTTCTTCATTATTATTTATTTCAATTTCTTTTTTATTTTCTTTTTCAATTGTTTTATTAATAGTATTAAGTTGATTATCAATTGCCTCTATAACGTTATCAGGTGTAATTTCAATTGTTTTATTTTCTTCAGTTTCTTCTTTAGGTTCAGTATTTTCATCATTAATACTAAATTTAGTTTCAGTTTCGACATCTTCATCATCTTCATCATCTTCATTATCTTCATCATCATCATCATCATCATCATCATCATCATCATCACTAAATTTAAAATCACTTTCATTATCACTCTCATCGTCATCACTTATACAATTCGATGGTCTTCTAATTTTGCGACTTTGGTTTTCATCATCTTCTATTTCATCATTATCCTCAATAATAAGTAAATCAAAATCATTTTTTACACGGTCTTTAAACCATTTGGTTCTAGAGACAGTTTCATATTCATCTGTAATATTATGATGATAATTAGGATCTTCGCCATTTATACAACCATAATAATAAGGAAATGAAGGACATTTACCTGTTTCAACTAATTTATTTCCAAGATATAAAAATAAGGATTCAACATGACCACAATTGTTATATGAATTTAATTTACTATTTGTATTTTTCAAGGCTTCGTCATTCATAGTTTTATTTTGTAATCTACCAGGAATAACATACTCGTCCTGCATCACTTTTAATGGGTCAAGTAAAGCCGTTTTTTTTATATGTATTATTTCTTCTCTTTGGGTTTTTTCATTAGTTGATTTATTCATTCTTTCAATAATAGCAGTTGCCAAATAAGTATTATTAATTGCCTCTTCAACTTCTTTATCATCATAATTATCATAAGCATCTATATAATCTTCTTCATTATTCTCATCATCTTCAATTGGTGTATCTTTTATTTCTTTTTCTAATATAGTGTCATTTGATGTTTCATTATCTTCTTCATTACTTTTAATGCTATTAGTATCACTTTGATTATCACTTTGATTATCACTTTGAATATCTAATTTATTAGACATCGTTTCTTCATTTAATAGTTCGTCATCCGTTTCTATATCTTCTTCATCAGTTGAAAAAACGTCATCGTCATCACTATCTATAATTTTTTCTAGTATTTCTTTACATTTATATTTACTATCTAATACTAAATTTTTTAATTCTTCAGATGTTGCATTTTCATCAACTAATTTTTTATAAATAGGATAAAAAAAAGTTGGATTTTCTATTTTTAATTTTTCAATAACAGATGTAAATAATGTATTACAACTTTCATCATCTAATTTACACGTTGGTAGATTTGTTTTTGACATTTTATATAATTTATTTTATTTATTTTATTTATTTTATTTATTTTATTTATATTATTTATATTTTAATATTTATATAGTTTATTTAATTTTTATTTTAAATTTAATTAAATAATTAATATTAATTACGAAATATTATAACTATATTATACGTATTTATATACTAGTTGTTTTTATATTTAAATACTTTAATATTTATCTATTAAATTAAAAAAATAAATACAAATTATATTTAATTAAAATAATTATATTTATTTAATTAAATTAAAAATAAAAATAAAAAATATTTAATAAATATAATATATATATAATATAATATAATTATTATAATAATAAATTTAAAATGAGTTCTAATGAATTAAACTTTGATAATAAGAATGCTATGCTTAACCAACAACGCAATTGTATTAACCGTGATGGCTCTAAAAAATTCAATATTAATTACAAAGCCATGTCTCACGATGATAAATGTTTTGTAGATATTGATACTCGTCAATCAATTGGTCCAGGTAATTACAGCGTCACCAATCTTTATGATTGTGAATGTCTTATTCCCGAGACTGTTAAGCACGCCACCGACAATGTTTCTATGCCCTTTAAAAACGGTGTTGGAACTGAAAACCCCTGTGTTGTCGATGATGGTAGTAAATTACGTATTGGATTACATAAAAAATACCCCAAATGTAATCAACAATTATTCGAACGCCCTTACAAAACCGTTCCTTATATGGGACGTGGAAACTTAAAAGCCGACGAAGAAAGCGAACTTAAATTTGCGGAAGATACTAAAATTAAAAGAAGTAGCAATACCCTTTCTGGTATTACTATCCCTCAACAATACACCCCTTTAATCGACCATCTTTCACACAATGTTCAAAATGTCGACCATATTGTTCAAGAATCTGTTGCCCCTAGTTGGAGACGTGGTGGTTCCGATACACGCTTAATTGTCCGTGATTATGATTATGCCGTTCGTTGTAATAAAGCATATATGAAAAAATCTACCAATGAAGACTTTTGGAGCGGTAAAGGCAGTCTTTTAACTCAATAAATAATTAATTTAGTGTAGTATTTTGATTTTTTAATAGTTTAATATTTTTATATTTTTTTTATTTTTTTTATTTTTAAAATGTTAAAATGTTAAAAATGTTTAAAAATGTATTAAATTATTGTCTATAATTAATACCCTTTTTATATCCTGTTACTGGGTTGTATCCTTGTGCCCTAAAGGCTTCCATTTGGGGGCTATATGTACGAGGGGGTGGGGGGGATCCTAACTCCATATAAAGTCCACCCTCATTTTTTTTTTTTTTAGCAGCTTCTAATATTTTTTTTAACATATTGGTATTTTTAGCAACCTTTTCTACAAAGGCTTGTTCATATTTTCCACTTAAAGTATTAAATATTATTTTTTGAGTTTTTGTTGGATTTTTTGTTTTTTCTAATTGTTCTTGTAACTTACCAATATTTATTCTAGCAGATCTATTTCCTGTATTTAATTTTTCACCTTCACCTAAAAAATACTCTTCAGTAGATTTTGAATTTGAAAATTTCTTAGGAAATGATGTCTGAGGGAAAATTTTTAAATATTGGGGAGGATCACGTGGAGGAGGAGTGGGAGGAAAGGTATGAGTCCTCCCACGCCCACGCCTACTCCTACTCCCACTCCTCCCAAGAGACTTCCCAGACTTCCCACGCACAGGAGGCTTCCCCTTAGCACCCCCTTTCATAACATTCTTTTTCTTTGTCATTCTAGAAACATTTTTCTTTTTAGTAGAATATTTATTTTTAGTAAATTTAGATTTAGTAAATTTAGTTTTCGTTTTTATAACAGCCATTTTAAAAAAAATTTATTATAACTATTATCTATTTATAGTATTAGATATTTTTTTTATTAAAATATAAAAAATGTTTAAAAAATAAAAAAGATTAAAATTTTATAAAGATGCACCATGTGGGACTCGAACCCACGACCCTTGCCTTATAAGAGCAATGCTCTGCCAACTGAGCTAATGGTGCATATGATATAGTTAAGTTTTCTTTAAATTGAAAAAAATGTAATTTAATTATTTTAATTTAATTATTTTTAACTATTAATTATTTAATTATTAATTATTTTAACTATTAATTATTTTTTTATTAATTATTTTTTATTCCATTACTTGTATAACAATACCACCAAATCGTGCTTCATCAGCATAACATTTAATATCACGTTTTCCATTATTTACCACACATTCGTGTTCTTTTTTTTCAACAATAACACTATTATTATTATTATTTATAGTATGTTTGCTTATAAATCCTCCTGATATATCTATATTATGAAATGATACTAAATTACCATCATTATCTTTAATATTAGAATCAGCACATTTACCACAAATTGATTTGGGATAACGTGGAGAAAAATGTTTTAATGTATCTAAACATATAGGACATTTATAAACTTCAAGTAGTTTTTCCATTTTAATGATTAGTTTATTTATTAAATTAAATAGTGTATTTTATTAAATAAATTATATTTATTATAAAATCAATTTTTATATTAAAAAAAAATAAATTTTATATTATAAAAAATTAAATATAAAAAATAAATTATATTAAGTTGTAATATAATAAATAATTACTTTAAATCTATTAAAAATGGATAGAGTAGCCCAAATGAAAGAAGTTCAAGAAAATGCTTTAGAATTATTTAGAAAAAAAAACATTGATTACGGTGATGCTTTTGCTAAATTTGGTGTTATTGGTGTTTTAATGCGTATTGAAGATAAAATACAACGTTCATTATCAATTACAAATAATGGTGTTAATTTAATTAATGATGAAGGTATTAAAGATACATTATTAGATTTACATAATTATGCCGCAATGGCATTAATGTTATTAAATGAAAAAACTGAAAAAACTGAAAAAACTGAAAAAACTGAAAAAAATTAAAAACACATAATAATTTTATTTTATTTAATTTTATTTTATTTTATTTTATTTTATTTTATTTTATTTTATTTAATTTTGATAATTGGTCATAATTTATATTTAAAGTATCTAGAGATACTTTATTATTATGTTTATATTTTTTAATTTCATTTTTAGTTTCATCTATAGTTGCATCTATAATTTCATCTATAGTCTCATCTGTATTCTCATCTGTAGTCTCATCATTAATAAAATTAATAGTATTACTTATTGTTGTAGTTAATAATTCATTATAATGTGTTATTAATTCATCATTAGTATTATAGTGGTTGTATTGATTATTTACTTTAAAATGATGTTCAAAATTAGTTTGTAATTCTAATAAAGATGCTATTATATTATTCTTATCATTTTCCATTATATATATATTTAACTTGAATTTTAATATTTATAATAATATTTATGCTATTATGTCTTTATATTATTTTTATTTGTAAAATACTAATTTTATTTATTATTTAGTATTTAATTTTATTCATTTATTTTTTAATCATCATCAGTTATTTCTTCCTCATCATCTTCATCACCCTCATCGTCCTCATCGTCATCATCGTCCTCGTCGTCCTCGTCGTCCTCAATAGTATCTTCTTTTTTATTCATTTTTGTATCATTCACTTTTTTTATTAATTCTAAATCTAATTTATTTTTAATTAACTCACATAATTCATCTTTTTTAGTAATATTAGTAATATCTATATTAAAATTATTTTCAGCAATATGTTTTAATTTACTATAATTTATACCGCCTTTCTTTGGCGATTCATTACATAATTGAATATCACCTGGATACTTCATATTATATAAATCACTATTATTATCCATAGTATCAATAGTATTATTAGTTTTAGTTTCTACTTTAGAAGTATTTGTTTCTAAATAAGTTTCTGTTTCTTTTGCTTTTCTAATTTTATTTAATGTTCTTCTAATAACTTTACATAGTTCAGGTTTTTTATAATCTTTAACTTCATCTTCATTTAAACCATAATATGTAATTGCTATATTTTTTAATTCATTAATACCATAACCACCTTTCTTTTCACCTTCTTCACATTTATCTATATCTTTTTCATACGCATTTAACTTTTGTTCTTCTAAATTACTACCTACTAATTTTTGTAATTCCATACGAAATTTAGCATTTATAATTTCACATAATCTTGTTTTATCAAATATAATACCATCACTTTGATTACCTTTTCTTAATTTTGTATGAGGTATTTTTAAAACATCTACACCAAATCTAAATAATTGTGGTCTTTTATAACCACCTTTTGATGGTGTAATATCACCACTACAATTATAAGTCTTAAACGTTTCTAATGTTAATACTTCATACTTTATTTTGGAATTATTATTGGAATTATGATTAGAACCACTATTTGAATTATATTTCTTACCTTTTGTTTCTTTTGTGTCTTTTGTTTCTTTAGGAGGTTGGCAATATGTTTTATGATATTTCTTAGTTAATAATTTTTTTAATGATAAACTTCCATCATACCAATCTCCAGTTTTTATAGTATCACTACTACTGGATGCTTTCAATAAATGATTACTATCATCATTGTCATTAGTTAAATTATTTTCACTTTTACTATTATCATTATTTACACTATTATCTTTATTATTACTATTACTATTATCTTTATCATTTTTATTATTTTTTTTTGTTCTTTTAGTATTGTATTTTATGGGACACCAAGAATATAATACATTATTATTTTCATCTTTTACTTCATTACATTCATATTTTAATTTATAAATTGTATTTGTTTCATCTTTCCCTTCATCTTTTTCGTCTTTAGAAATAAAAGGAATATTACACTGACCTTCTTTAAATTCTCTATTACTACTATCTCCAACAGTTTCTATTTTTACTAGTTTTTTCTTTATTTCCTTATAATCTTCCGGACAATATCCCCACTCTTCGGCTTTTGTTCTAGTATAATCTAATTTTGTAGGGCACATATAACCATTTGGTTTAGAAGAACATTTATAAATATATTTACCAGTTTTTTTATCTATATATGGAAATTTACATTTACTGATATAACTTGATGTATCATAAATACTATTTTTTTTAAAAGGAGTAGTATTTATCACTTCATCAGTAAAAATATTTTTAATACTTAAATCAACAACATCATTAATAATTGTATTTATTTTACTTATAAATAGTTTAGTATTTTCAGCATTTATATTTGTAATTTCGTCATCTGTTATTATTCTTTCATTTTCATTTATTAAATAATGGTCTAATATTATATTTTGTTTATAGTTAGAATATAAACCATCATTCATATTTTTTAATAATGATGTTGTAGAAGATATAATTATTTCATCAGGATTATGAAACAGTTTATTATCAATATTAAATTCAGGAATAAATGACCCTTTTAAGATACTATCAGCCTCTTGTTTTTTATTAATTAAATCATTTGCTAATAAATAACTAAAATAATCTAACTTTTCTTTACTTAAATTTAAATAATATTTTTTTGTTTTTTCATTATACACACAAAAACGCGTGCTTTTCTTTTTAGTTTTAGAACATACTTTTAATTTTATAAAATTACTATATTTTTGTCTAGATATATCTTTTGTTTCTATATTAGTAGTTGTATTATTTTTTTCTTTAGTTTTTTGTTCTTTAGTTTTTTGTTCTTTAGTTTTTTGTTCTTTAGTTTTTTTTTGTGTTTTATTAAGTGATTTCTTATCAACTTCCGAACCATTATAAACTTTATTTTTCATAATATCACTTATTAAATCAACAATCTCATCAATAACATTATTAAAATTTAATTTATTTTTTTTATATATTTTTAATTTTTCATATATCAATGCTTTATAACGTTTAGTATCTCTACTATTGTCTTGTAAGATACGACTAAATTCATACTTAAAATAATTATATATATAATCATTGTAAATATTATTTTTTAGATCTAATATTTCTAATTTTGGATGAATTCCTAAATTAAAATTAAAATAAGTAGGTTGAAAAAATGATGCTATAATAGTCTTATCATCTTTGGATTTTAAATAATTATTCTCTATTAATTTTTTTATTATTGTTTGTTTATTATTATATGTATATGTTTCTGGTATAATAGGAACGATTAA
>Ga0209533_1002986_pt1 | contig 15135 bp, 17 predicted proteins | sample COG_04_FD_184748 | JGI IMG/M metagenome (GOLD analysis project Ga0209533, IMG submission 184748) | Pelagic Microbial community sample from North Sea - COGITO 998_met_04 (SPAdes) (version 2) | ecosystem: Environmental > Aquatic > Marine > Neritic zone/Coastal water | place: Helgoland, sampling...
CGCAAATCTCGACGCAAGTCTCGACGACGCAACAGCCGCAAGTCTCGACGCAAAAGTCGCAAGTCTCGACGCAAAAGTCGCAAGTCTCGACGCAAAAGTCGCAAGTCTCGCAACAGCCGCAAGTCTCGACGCGCAACAAAACTGTTGAAACTTAGTAGGGCCTAGAAATAGTGTCCTGAAATATATTGACTCTTTCTCTTGGAGCGATTACGAATTCCTACGTACATCGGCATTCAAAAAACACTATTTAAAATGGAGTGACATACAGGATATTCTGAACAAAAAAAGAGTAGGTTTTTGGGTAATGGCTCCTCATCATGATGATCCTTATTCCCATGTAGAAAAGCTTTCCTTAAATCACCGTATGATCAGACATTACTCACGAAAACGATTTAATAAGCTTGGAGAACCTGTGCCGGGAGTAAAACCGCTGCCAGGGGTTTTCCCGAAACCGAAGTTTTGGGATAATAGTGCCAAATGGATAAAAGTCACACCCGGCTTGCTGCGTTCAGCCAACGCCGGTCAACCAACGAAATTACAAATAGTTTTCCAAAATTTCAAAAAATAAAAAAATATTCGACATAATCAAAAGAAAAAAAAGAAAAAAAAAATGTCCGGCTACCAACCATTCTCAGCCTTCGTCTTACTGGGCGGTAAAAAGAAAAGAAAAAGAAAGAGCAAGCAAAAGTGGCTCAACGCATATGATGCCGCTGTCGACGAAGTGCTGCAGGCCAAAAATTTGAAAAGAGCACGCGAGGCACTGTGGAGAGCGTTCGAACATCAACGTTTGTTCCGGACGCCCGGGATGCGCATTTTAATCCTGAACGCGCCCTGCAACGGATTTGGTGATCTGATCTTTGCCAAAAAGCTCGGCGAGTATTTGCGAAGCTGGTACGGCGCCAAAGTAAAAATTGCCTCGACGCTGCCAGACCAGCTCAAACTACTTGGTGAAAAGACGTCCAACATTCTCCCAATCATTACTGGAAAAAACAAACAGTGCCGTCGTTTTCGACTTCTCTCTTTGAAGGAACAACTACCCCGACAGGATTTGATTTTTGTCGCACCAATACAGTCAGACTTTCAGGTCGACTTGAGAGACGTTCAACACATTGTTCCGTATGCAACACGTACCAATACGTTTTTTTTCTCTGAATATAACGACAAAAGCACGCGGACGGACTTTCCGACGGGCGTCGGAGGGAACCGCTTCGGTATACTTTTAACTGACCCGCCATCCAATTCACGTCCTCGGGCACTTCCGAACCCCTACGTTCTTATGTACATAAGTCAAAACGTTGCTCGGGCACCCCAGTGCATGTTTTCATTCATTCACATGGTCGCGACCAAGTATGCAGGAACACATTCAAAACTGGACATTGTCGTTCCAACGTGGATATCGGAGGAGCAAGAGTACGAATACATTACGGCTCGCTGCCAAGACCTACCGTACGATGTTGTTCGTTTGCGCGTGCGTGGTGGCAACACCATTCAATTGTGTACTGCCGGGGAAGGGGTCGTGCGCAACAAATCTATACTGACACTTCGCGCCGACATCTACCCTGTCCCAAACAAGAAGATGTTTGGACTCATCCAACACAGCTTGCGAGACATATTAATTACCGGCGACCAAAGCCTCACGGACGTGATCTCATGTGGTGGCAAGAATATTTTTTACCAGATCGTTGATTGGAAACAAAATTTTGCGAAACATCTAGCTCGTCTGCTTCCGAACGAGTATTTGGAGAAGAAGAGGACAAGTTGTGGAACAATTGGAGCCATCAAGTACCGGAGTGACTACAAAAACTTTACTGGCGAATGGGATTTTCGCATAAAAGCGAGACCGAAGATGGATGCGATTGTAGCTGCTGCGTTTGCAAGAAAAAAAAACAAACATATATACCAGCTCGCAAAGGACATTGATACATCGCGAACATTGGCTGCTCTGAAAAATCTCTACAATTAATTTTTTTTGAAAGAGTCGGACAATATAAGCGGCCGCGGCGCATTAGCGTGCGCATTTGGTGTAGCTACCGACAACTACATTTACCGTGCGCACTTGTATCCAGTGTATCCTGCAGCTGGGTGGTTTTCAAGTTGCGAATTTTACCAACTAGTATTTTGAAATTTAACATCCACCAAAAAATCCAGGAAAAAAAAAAACAAAAAAAACAAAAAAAATGAATTTCAAACAATTCAAAACAAAGTTGAAAAACCTTTTAATTTATCCGACCGACCTGTCGCGAGATGTGGACGTTGACTGGGTTATTCAAAAGACGATGGACGGGATTGTGCCGGACATCACGGCGGCGCAGCTCAGTCAGTTTGCGATCGAGATCTCGGCCTCCAAAGCGTCTGTCCATCCATCGTACAGTGACCTGGCCTCGCGAATTGCAGTATCCGACCTGCACGAAAACACGGAACCCGATTTCGTGCGGCACTCGCGCCTTCTCGCGGGGTACGTCGACCACAAAAGTGCCACGCCATTGATTTCGCAGGAAACGCTGTACGTCGTGGAGCGCCACGCCGACCGCTTGCAGGCTGCGCTCCACTACGAGCGGGACTATCTTTTGGATTTGTTTGGGTTAAAGACGCTGGAGCGTTCGTATTTGCTGCGTATGTTCGGCAAGGTTGTGGAGCGGCCGCAGCATATGTGGATGCGGGTGTCCATCGGCATTCACGGCGACGACATAGAAGCCGTGGTCGAGACGTACGATGCCATGAGTCTAAAGATGTTCACGCACGCCACCCCGACACTGTTCAACAGTGGCACTCCCTGCCCTCAGATGGCCAGCTGCTTTTTGCTGGCGATGCAGGCGGACTCGATCGAAGGCATCTACGCCACTTTGACGGAGACCGCCCTCATCAGCAAGTACGCCGGCGGCATCGGGCTGTCGATCAGCAACGTTCGAGCAAACGACTCGTACATCGCCGGAACGAACGGTCGCTCCAACGGCATTGTGCCAATGTTGCGTGTGTTCAACACGACGGCCCGCTACATCGACCAAGGAGGAGGGAAGCGCAAGGGGAGCTTCGCGATCTACTTGGAACCGTGGCACGCTGACATCCACGACTTTCTTGTGCTTCGCAAAAATCAGGGGGCGGAGGAACGCAGATGTCGAGACCTTTTTCTGGCGCTGTGGGTACCGGACGAGTTCATGAGGCGCGTCGAGAAAGGAGAGCTGTGGAGCCTTTTCTGCCCTCACCAGGCGCCCGGACTGGCCGACGTCTGGGGGGACGATTTTGACCAGCTGTACCGCCGCTACGAAAAAGAGGGGCTGTACCGGGAGCAGGTCGACGCCCGAGAACTATTTAACACCGTGTTGCAGATGCAAATTGAAACGGGCGTGCCGTACATGCTTTACAAAGACCACATAAATCGCGCCTCGAACCAGAACCACCTGGGCACCATCAAGTCGTCCAATCTGTGCACGGAAATCGTTCAGTTCACGTCGCCCGAAGAAATTGCTGTCTGCAACTTGGCGAGCCTGTCGCTACCTTCGTTCGTGCGAGACAACAGCGACCAACGCTCCTTTGACTATGGTGGCTTGGGTCGAGCGGTGCGCCATGTCACTCGCAACTTGAACAGAGTCATCGATAGGAGTTTCTACCCGTTAAAAAAGGCCGAGCGGTCGAACAAGCAGCACCGTCCGGTGGGAATCGGAGTTCAGGGTCTCGCCGACGTGTTCATGCGGTTGCGAGTGCCCTTTGATGGAGATGGCGCTCGAGAGGTCAATCGCAAAATTTTTGAAACGGTGTACTTCAACGCGGTCTGGGAGTCGACCGTGATCGCCGAGCGGGTCGGCCCCCACGGCAGCTTCGAGGGTAGCCTTTTGTCCCGAGGCGTGCTTCACCCGGACGTCTACGACGCCGAGCTCTCCGTCGACCTCGATTGGGACGGGCTCCGTCGCCGCATCGCTGAGCACGGGACCCGCAACAGCCTCTTTGTCGCCCCGATGCCCACAGCCTCGACCTCGCAAATATTGGGCAACAACGAGTGCTTTGAACCCTACACGTCCAACATCTACTCTCGTCGTGTGCTCGCGGGAGAGTTCACGATTGTCAACCGGCATCTGGTGCGCGACTTGGAAAATTTGGGTCTTTGGTCTGTCCCAATGAAAAACGCCATCGTGGCTCAGAGAGGATCGGTGCAGCGCATTAAAGGCATCCCCGACGACCTTAAAGCTCTCTACCGCACGGTGTGGGAAATCTCTCAAAAAAAAATGGTGCAGTTGGCCATCGACCGCCAACCCTTCGTCGACCAGAGCCAGTCCATGAACGTGTTTCTGGGTACCCCGACCCTGCGTCAGCTGACATCGCTCCACTTTTTTACGTGGAACAACAAACTGAAGACGGGCCTCTATTACTTGCGAACACGACCAGACGCCGCCGCCGTCCAATTCACCATCGACCGAAACGAGACCTCGAAAATGGTGGCCGACGAGGAGACATGCTTGAGCTGCGGGAGCTAAAATAATAAAATAATAAACATAGTAGAGAAATCAGTCAAACACCTTTTTTTCTATTTTACTGTAGTTAAAATACAAAAAAAACAAAAACCACAATGGGAAACAACGTCACCAACTTTGCCACCACGGTTCTGGACGACCAAACCACAAGAATTGAATTTATTGGAAAATACTGGTACTGGTGGATTACTTCTTTGATTGTAGCCGCCGCTGGAATAATTATGGCGCCAAAAAGGAAGGACGACAACAACAACGACAACGACAACAACGACAAGCCCAGCTATACTATTCAGTGGGTTTCACTGGGTCTGATATTGCTTGGGTTCTTCTCGCTATTAGTCTTCTCCGCGTTCGTGGCTTTGAACAACCCCCGAGCCACTGCAGAAATCATATTTTCATCTTAAAATAAAAAATAAAACTTATTCGACATTTCGACATTTAGATTTTTCTCTCTTTTTTTTGACGGAACAGGGCATACAGCGAAGGCCTTTTTGCCACCAATACCTTTGCCGGTGCCTTTGCCGGTGCCTTTGCCGGTGACGCTGTTCCTACTTCCTCGCGTTCACCACTCGTTCCGTTGTTTCCACTGTGCAACTCGATACTTCCATCTGATTGAATGTGAAAGACCACGACAGGCTTTCCCTGCTTCTGCATTTTTTGACACAGCTCCCCGCCGTACTTTGCGTCCTGCAACACTCGCCCGTGCTGCTTCAAAAAGAAGAAAATGCCGGCGTCGGACTCCTTGAGCAGCTGGGTGTCGCGCGTTTTAAAATTCGAGCACTCCACCACACTGTTGGCCTCCACAGCTCGTTTCACAATGGGTAAAATTTTCTTGCCGGTCCGCCGTTCCATCAACACATACGACTTATGCAGCAAGTGTTGCTTCGCAAATGGAAACGAACACGGCACCACAAACTTAAGCCGTTGTGCCGGGTGTTTTTGCCAGTACAGAACCGGAGCACAGCTGGACCAACACGATCCATTGACCAGCAAAAGCGTTCCGGCGGTCACCACCCTTTCTAGGGCCTCCACAAGGGCGTCGCAAAAGTTGGATGTCATCGTTGGGGAGTTGCCGTAGTATCCGGCGACGCAAACCCTCTTCATGTTTTGTTCCTGGTTTGTTTGATTTTTTTCGATCTCCATTGACACTGTCGACGCGGTTGACTTCGACCGTCACAACTGTCGACGCGGTTGACTTCGACCGTCACAACGGTTCACTCATTGCCGTTGAGTTGGTTAAGAGTGCACGGCAACTGTTTTTACGACGCTTGCAAATATTGTTGCATATTTTATTAAATCGCAAAAACAGTTTCTTGCCCGGGCCAAGAATCGGATGAGAGCCGAGCAACATTTGTTTTCGTGTTGGAGAGAAGCACACGCCAGCCACCGACAGCCTCATGTTCTTCTTGATAAATTTGCACAGAGGCAACTCTGTGCGAAGTGTCAACTTGTCCAACTTGCCCCGTTCCACATCAACCAAAACAGCCACTTGTAAACCCTCGTCGGCATCAAACACCGGCGTTCCGAGCTTTAATTCCACGCCCTGCAGGACCTCCGGCAGCATCGATGTGGACCACAGTAAGGGTCTCCGTTCAATCCTTTCAAGCACCCCACACGACAGCAAGTCGGCCACCTTGGATTCGGTCGGATTTTTACTCATTTCGCGATAAATTCGCATGTCGTTAAACACCGCCCACGGGGTCGGAAATGAGATCCAGTGGCGCGGTCTCATACTGGCGCGATACACCGGGCATTCATTAAAGTGGTTGCCGTGAGCGCTGTATGACTCGGGAGTATCAAACGACTCTTGGCACCATACACAAAAGTTGACCCGGGTCCACGTGGTAAGCTCGACAGTGACGCTCATTTTTTTTACATGATTCGCTGCGTCCACTCGTACGTTTCGTACCCACGCGCTGCGGGCCAACTCTGAAAGTTTTTGAAGAACGCAGTAACGATGTGATATGGAGTTCACGAACTCGTCTTTCACCGTCTTTCTCAGTTTTCGCTTCAAAAGCAAATGAATTTTCTTCATCAAATCGTTCTCTGGTCGACCATTGCTGATAGCATAAATGGAAGTGCCATTTTTGAGCGAGGCCCACGCCTCTAGGGTGCATTCCCCTATCGAAAATGTCATTCTGACGCTCGGCACACTCACGCGACACTGCGCGCACTCGACCACCGCACATCCGCCCCACGGGAAAAAAATGCGATGGCCGTTGGCACACTCGGCAAGGTGCCGACCTTGCGCCCCTGGCACGTGCTTCTCTAAAATCTCGGCCACATCTTTCGGGACTGCGTAAACCGTTTGATCGCAGTCCCACCGCACACGTCTTTTTATTCGTTCAGGTTTTAACCCTTCATCATTCAACCACTCGTTGTACACCCCCATGGCATCGTCGTCCACCGGGTGAGAAGCTGGACAGAGGCACCGAAGAACGGCGTCACCAAACTTGTTGTCTTGATTGTAAATGTGAACGCAACTGAAACAAATGGACCCAACAACGTTGTTACACTTCAATGTAGGGTGGGTATTGTCACAGCAAACCACGCACGGTTTGTACGTTGCCCTCTTTCTTTTTTGACGTTGTGACATTTAATTTTTTTTTTTTGTTATTCCTGGTTAAAAGGAGACAAGAAAACAAAGACTTAATCCCCCCCGAAAACTCAACTTTAACTAAAATGGACGACACCAGCAACAACACGGACAACAGCACCAACGTGAACGTTTTGTCGGCGACGGTTCTGGACACGCCGGCGACGGTGAAGGCGCGGCAGCCGCTTACTTCGCCGGAACAAGTGGTGGCGTGGCGGCGCAGCATCGTAGACATTCTCGCCGGGCGAGACCGCCGCCTGCTTGTGATCGTGGGACCATGCAGCGTGCACGACCCTGTCGCTGTTCAGGAGTACGCAAAAAGGCTGGCCGTGTTGCAAAAACGATGCCCGAAGCTTTTTCTGGTGATGCGAACGTATTTTGAGAAACCGAGAACACGCAAGGGGTGGTCGGGGTTTCTGCACGACCCTCATCTGGACGGCAGTTGTGACATGCAGCTCGGAGTGGAGCAGACACGAGGGTTGCTCATAGCCATCGTCGCCGCGGGCGTCCCGTGCGCCACCGAGACGCTCTCGCTCCTGGCCCCACAGTACTTCGACGACCTGATCGCGTTCGCCTGCATCGGGGCGCGCACCACCGAGTCTCAACCGCACCGGGAGTTGGCTAGCGGACTGTCCGTTCCGGTGGGCTTCAAAAATTCAACGTCGGGGTCGGTTGTGGCCGCCCTTAACGGCATTGTGTCCGCCTCCGAACCGAAGTCGTTTATGGGCATGACCGAAAACGGCCACGCCGCCGTCATACGGACCAGCGGCAACCCGCACTGCTGCCTCGTCCTGCGCGGTGGGGAGCAGCCGAACTACCGACGGGCGGACGTGCAACGGTGTGTTGATGAAATGGGAGAAGTCTACGCCGGCATCGTGGTAGACGCGTCGCACGGAAACTCGGGAAAGGACTGGCAAGAACAGATCCGCGTCGTCGAATATTTGGCCAAGAACCGACACTCCGCTGTCCGGGGCATCATGGTGGAGTCCTTCCTTTGCGACGGTCAGCAGTCGATCCACGACCTACCACTCACTTACGGCGTCTCTGTCACCGACTCGTGCATTGGATGGCACACCACGCAGCGGCTTCTGGTTGACTTGAACGCCTCGGTCCTCGGATAATGGTGCTGCTATGCGCTCGCATCTTATGTGCCACCTCGATGCATCGCAAATCCAGAAGAAAAAAGTGGCCGAAGCAACTGGTCACCACAGTATTTGACAAGTCCCGCGGCAGATGCCACCACTGCAAAATGAAAATTTCCCCACAGGAGTTTGATGTCGATCATTTTCCAATTCGCTACGCTGACATCGAGGACCAGTGCTGCCTTGGGGTGACCGACCCGTTCGACCAAAAAAACCTTGTCGCTTCCTGCGCTAACTGCAACCGCTCTCACCGCTTCGAGCGATCCGTGTGGTGCGGGCAATATTCGCAGTGTCCGCTGAAACGGCACTGGGTCGTGGTCCCGCTTCGCCTTGGTCTGCTTATGGTTATGCTAGGTTCCACATATATTGCAGTCACACTGTGGTAATTTTCACAAAACTTGCCACTTAAACTTACCAAGTCTGTACTGGACTAGTGGAGTTTCCCATTTTTTATCAGATAAAGACCTGAAAAATCTCGAGGAAACCGCCTCAATAAAATAAAACCAGGATTGTATACTTTTTGGGCACATTATTTTTTGGAACTTGTTGTTCAAGACAGGTCGCGTAAATTTTTCACTTTTGCACATTTTTTTTTTTTTTTTGCAACGGGTATCAGATGATATGACCTTGTAAAATTTGTGCGCAAAAAGTATACAATCCTGGTTTTAATTTAGAAATTTATTCAGTGCATTTCCTCTAAATATTATGAGGTCCCTACGGTAGTTTTTAGTTCTAATTATGGAGGGCAGAAAAAATGAGAGGTAAAAAAACAGCTCTACCACTATAACCAAATCTTGAAATTTAAAGCAAAACACCTTTTTGAAATTTAAAGCAAAACATCTTGAAATTTAAAGCAAAACATCCTTGAAAACATCTTGAAATTTAAAGCAAAACATCTTGAAATTTAAAGCAAAACATCTTGAAATTTTTGGCATGAAACACGTGCATACAAGGGGTCGCCTGCAACCGCGTTTTTATGGTGCCCAGACAAATTGGGCATTCAAAGACACTGTCGTCGTCGTCGCTGTGGGGGTCCTCTTCCTCCTCCACTCTCATTTTGTGGAACAAAATTGTGTCTTCCACTTTGTGATTGGTGCAGCAACAAACTCCCATCACAGCGTCAATTTCTTTTTACCGTTGTAAAAAAAATGTGCCGTGAGTTTGTTCTTTTTTTTTCCTACACAGGAATGAATCACGCGATGTCATACAATGGGTATAGATACAAACTAAACTATTCAGTATATTTTCGTTGATTGAACCATACAGTAAACTGTTTTTGTAGATAAAAGAACCAGGACAAAAGCGAAATGGAGATTCGAGCCGTCGGGATGCAATTTCGAGGCAATCACGTGTTCAGTGAGAACGAGACGCTCACGCTGGAGCGCGACCGCCACAACAAGTTCGACCCTAATGCCATCAAAGTGTTGGCCGATGGCAAGCACGTGGCGTTCGTGGCACGCGAGAACAACCAAGCGTTTGACCCGTCTCAAGTCGGCGCGGTCGAATGGAAAACCAACTGGTTCAACGGCGACAAGATCGTGGCCGCCACCCTGAGAGTCACATAATAAAAGTGTTCAGATACAATAAGTTTTATTTTATTATTTGTTGTTTTGTGGTGTTGCATTGGATTGCGAAAGCGATTGCAAATCCTTATAAATCGCGTCGATGCACTCGTTTGCCTCCATGACAAACTCCGGCACGATATCCGCGACGGTCCCGGTCGACCTCCCCTCTAGCACTCGTTGCCGGGCCGCCTCCGTCTCCTCGTCTCGCGCCGGACTCTGTAGTCGGTGAATCCAACCAAACACGTGGTTTATCAGAGCGACGGATTCGTCGGCGTGGAATACTTCGTGCTCCACCATCTGCCGAAACAGGTCGACGTCAAAGCTGCCGTGCAGATCGCTGTGGATCGTTCCTTCTTTGTTCAGCAAAGCGCACAGACGGTCTCGGAGTTCGACATACAGCCGCACGACCCAATCGACGCCGTCGGCGGTCTGGGTCTCCCCCTGCAGCTGCTCGGTCAGGCGGTCGACAAAGGTCTGCTTGTAGGCACCCGTGATCTGCCCTCGAATCTTTTCCTCCTGGTTTGTCAAGTGTCTTGTTCCTTCGTCGCTAGCCATACCTGTGTAACAGAAGGTACACAGCGAGGCAAAAGTAGTAGACAAACTTTTCCCGAACGTGGTGCAGCATGACGCCGACGCGACCACCGCTTTCGGTGGCGGCATTTCTGTCCCAAGGCTGCGCGCTGTGCGCACTCCACGTGAAAGACGTGCCGGCACTCCGGCAGCTCAAACACGGGCTTGCGCAGATCAAACCCGTCGCCCGTTTGGGACCACATCGGCTCGAAACACACATCGCAGAAGATCAACTTGAGAAATCGTCGTCCTCCTTGTCACCTTGGACGTGTTCGTCTTCTCTTTCGTCGTTGTCTGCCGCCGGGACCTCTGCCTTGAACTGTTCGGAGAACGGAACAGGTGGCTCGACCAGCTTCGCCTGCCCGTCGTCGTTGTTGTTGTGGTGGTAGTAGCAGACCACACCGAGAACGGCGGTGATGGCAAGAGCCGCGGTGACAAAGTGATTTTTGTTAGAAAACAATTTGGCAATAAACATTGTTGTGTGTTTTTTTATTTAGGACATAATAAAAAAAAATTGGCGGTCGCTCTCTCTCTCAACAAACCATGGCGGACTTCTGGCGATTTTTGGCCCACTGGAATTGCGCCAATGATCGTGATATGTATGCGTGTCCGCCAGCCTACATTTTGTGTCTGTCATTGTGGGGCGTCCGTCGTCGACGACAAAGCACTGAAAAACGGTGCGGCCGGAGCCCCTTGACCACTGAAAATGTGATGACTGTACGTCAAGCGAACCGAAGCGAGCCGTCGGTGGGCACGGCGAGTGAGTTGGCAAATGTCGTCCAGTGACAGCCGGAGCTTGAGGAGTCGCTGGGGTGAGATTTGAACGGGCGTTGCCCACAGGCTGCGGCGGCGAAGTTGAATGCCCATGTTCACTTGGTCTTGGCCGTTGACATTTACTTGGTTCTCGACGGAAGCCATATTTTCTTTCGGGTTAGTCAAAGCAGGTATTTTATATTTTTTTGTTGTGACCAACCGACCCAGGAATCCATGCTGCACAAGAAACTCAAGGATCCCCGCATCATCGACGATGCAAAAAAACTGATCAATCAGTTGTGGCAGCTCCCCGAGCACTCCAAATTTTTGCCGTGCTGCAATCCGACCTCGCTGCTGAGGCAAGACATCCCACGATTGCGACAGGAGCCGTACTTTGTGGGCGAGAAGACCGATGGAGTGCGCGTGTTTCTGCTGATGGGGTTCACCGATTTTTCGGAGGAGGAATATGCAATCTGCATCGACCGCACCTACTCGATGTATCGCGTGGCTGTGGATGTTCCACCCGAGTACTATAACGGCACGCTGCTGGACGGAGAGTACATCGCCTCTTCTAACAAGTATGTTGTCTTCGACGCGGTTGCCAGTCGAGGATACCGGTATTTTATGCAGCCTCACACTCAAAGGGTACAAGAAGTGGTCAAAATTGTGGAACATCTGCACTTTCTGCATCCGTTGTTGCCACACGTGGTGGTCAAACCGTGGTTTCATTTTGATCAGCCAGACCAGTGGCGGCACCTGAACCGAAAGGGCAACTGCGACGGTCTAATTTTTTCGCCGGAAAATTACGCGCTGAAGGCTGGACAGCACCCCTTTTTATTTAAGTGGAAGACCGAACACACGGTGGACTTTGTGCTGTCGGCGCATCAGCGGGACGCAGACCGATCCCACCCCCACCTCTTTTTCACTGACCGGGGCGTTCCCGTCGATGCCGCCGACCACGGTTTTTCGTTGGTTGATGAGAATGATTCGTTGACGCAGGAGGCCCTTCGGCGAATTCCCTGCATCGTGGAGTGTGTGGTTATCATAGTGGGGAACACAATGGAGTGCCGTGTCGTTCGCTTGAGAACCGATAAAAACACCCCAAATGACCTTCGCACCGTACGAGCGACTGTTCGAAACATTCAGGAGGCGCTAACCTTCGACACTTTACTGCGGGTGGCTCGGAACAGCTGATTTTTTTTCATGTTGCTAGAATAAACAAGGAGGCAAAAAAAAAAAGACAAAAAAAAAAACAAAAACAAAAAATGTCGGCGCCGATTGCCACCACTATCCCCGACCCTGTGGTCGATCAATTGTACACACAGGCGAAGCTTTGGTCGGAGGACGAACCTATTGAGGCATTCAACGCAATTACCTTCACCGCCAGGCTGATCGCCGCCGTCCAGGGAATCGTGAGGGAGCCTGCCCGGGGTTCGTACAAAAAGCAGGTGGTGCTGACGGTTCTCTTTCGTTTGGCCAATGACCGCAAAGATTTGACCGAAGAAGCCAAAGGAAACCTTCACTACGTCTTAGACACTACAGTCCCGGAGTCGATCGATGTCATGATTGCGATCGGAAAAGGTGAGTTCAACCTAGCCAAAACACTCGCTGCGGTCGGTCGCCACTGTTGCTGACGTACCCCCTTCCAATAAAAAAAATAGTGAAACCAGGAACAAACCATTCCCTTCGCCGATCATGCAGACGCGCTCAAAAATCAAGAGCAGAAAGAACAGTGGCAGCAGTCGGATGGCCGACACCGTCGACGATGTGAAGACGTTTTACCACAAAAATCCTCAGATGCTTGAGCAGCACGTTGGTGGCGCCGCCACCACCACCACCACCACGGACCCGCCTCCGATCGGTCGGGGACGCTACATGGAGGTTGTGTGCAGCTCCGGGCAGCAGCACTTGGGCAGCCACATGCTGAAGCATCGGGCCTACCGGCTATTTTCGTACCCGACCCAGAACGTCGGTTTCGAGCACGAGGTGGAGTGGCCGCAAACCACAGACGTGTTCTGCTGGCACGACGGCGAACCCTTCGACACGGTACCGATCTGCATCCCGCACTGCATTGACAGCCGAACAAAGCGTTACGCGGTGTATGGGTGTTTCTGCTCCTTGAACTGCGCGCTCAAGTACATGCACGAGCGTGACCCGTTTGACAGTGGGAATAGCGGAATGCACCTGCGTCACTTAGCTCGCACGGTGTTCGGCGTCCAAATCGACATCGGCGACCGCCTGACACAAGCCCCTGACGCCTTTTTTTTAAAAAAGTTTGGCGGCCACCTGGATATCGACGAGTTTCGAACAAAGTCGACAACATCGACGTCGCTGACGACTCTGGTTCCACCCTTCATCAACTTTGGCCACGTGCTCGAAGACAACGCCACCACAAAGACCGATGACAACGAGAACGACAGCACTTCGACGCACGCCTTGCCCGTGCGCCACAAGATTCGAGGCCTGAGACGACCCAAACACCCACAAAATCAGCCCCCGTTCTCCGCCGAAAAAACCCCGAAAGGTTCGGAGTATGCGCAGTATATCGACAGAAAGAAAGCGACGAAAGACAACGGCGGCGAAACGAAAAACAACAAAAAGGAGAGAACTTCAAACAAGAGGACGAAGAAGGGGGGGTTGCAGAAGTTCATACGGCGAAACGTAAAGGAATAGAACCATAACAAAAAAAAAACAATTTTTTTATTTTAATAAATCAGTTAATAATTTTTATTGCTTTTTTGCGTTTTGAGGCGCGCAGGAACGAACAATCTTGATAAACGTCCTCATTTTTTCCGTGCGGTGCTGTTGAATGTTTTGCAACGTGCCGCTGCGAAACATCAGCCCACCATGAGAAACGTAGGCAAGACCTTCGTGCATGAACTTCGTGCCGTTCAGCAGCACATCAGGGTTGCTCCACCATGCCTCCGACGGGTCGGGGTCGTCACCCGGTGACCGGTGACCGATCTCCAGCATGTGCCCCACTTCGACACCAAACTTTGAAGGAAGATGCAGCCGGACGCCGTCCTCACACACGAGTTCGGCGACACTGCTGTCGCCGAGAACTTCCTCGACCAACACTCGAAGTATTTTCATTACGAGGGCGTCACGCCAATTCTTTCCTGGTTTATGCTGACTTCCAGCGACGGCACACCGACGATGTCGTTCGCCTCTTTTTCTGCCAGTGCCGTGTTCAAACGTGAGTGCGACAGTATTTCTCCCGAGACCTCCACGTGCGAAAGCAGCATTCTTCTGCAGCAATACTTGCGCAGGCCGCACCGGTCGAGAGCCACTTGTGCCTCCATCCCGTCTTGGAGAAGCTCGACGTACTTTGTCCGCACGTTCGATCTGCCAATCAGTTTTCCGCAGGTCCAACACCGCACCGGTAGCAGCAGCATGTCAAAAAGTTTACTTTTGTTCTGGTTTTACTTGGTCGACAACGAGCTTGGTTTTGTTCTGCAAGTCGATCTGCTTCTGTACAAAGAACTTGTAGAGCTGGTCGTCCTCAGGGATGCCGGACAGTGTCTCCTCCAGCACCTGCCTCCGAACGTCGCACGTGAACTTCATTTCGACCGCCATGTTGCCCTTCGATGACAGAATCTGCTGCTTTGCCGCAATATTGTTCCCCACGGTTCGAATCCTTGACCGGATCTCAGCGACGTCGGCGTCGTCAAAAAACTCGTCGAATGTGTCCACCCTCTTCTGCAGACGAACAAATTTCTGTTTCAGTGCGTGAAGGTCATAGATCTCATGAACGACTTGCTCCACCGCCGTGGCGGGATGCTCGATATGATAAACTTTGGGCTCGAGATCGAAGGTTACCGTTCGGTGGTGGATGTGCAAGTCGGCCGAGTCGGTCGAGTTAGGTTTGGCGGCCATGTCACTATCACTATCATTGTCATCATCGTTATGCATCATTGTTTTTTTTTTAGATAAACTGTTTATTTTTTTTTTACCCCAAGCGCCTAACTGAACTTGCAATTATTACAACTTCGTAAACTTGGGATCCTCACTCGCCGCCGACGACGCTCGCCGCGCCGTGGTCG
>Ga0209533_1002989_pt1 | contig 15109 bp, 14 predicted proteins | sample COG_04_FD_184748 | JGI IMG/M metagenome (GOLD analysis project Ga0209533, IMG submission 184748) | Pelagic Microbial community sample from North Sea - COGITO 998_met_04 (SPAdes) (version 2) | ecosystem: Environmental > Aquatic > Marine > Neritic zone/Coastal water | place: Helgoland, sampling...
CCGTTATTTTCTTTGTAGGCATTCCTCCCTTTCTCTTCTTTGTTTTCCTGTTTGTTTTCCGCTTTGTTTTCCTGTTTGTTTTCCTGTTTGTTTTCTTACCACCGAGTGTCTCGCCCTTTTGTTGGATATTGTATTGTTTTATTCGTTCATTAACAGCATCTCTTACCAAAACATAACGTTCTGCGTCCCTTAATGTCTGATTTCTCTCTGTTTCTGAAATACTTTGGTTCTCGGTAACAGTTTTTTTTGAATCTTCCATGGCAGTATCCATATCATCTGTGAAATAATCGTTAAATATTCCATATAGATCGTCTTTCGTGAAATCAGTAATGGTAGACTTGTTCTTCTGGTGTTGTTTATAATTATCGATGTTCTCTTTATGGACTGTTTCAATATCGCCAATAATAGTCCAAAACCGATCTAAATCATCATTTCCTCTTACGAACATTTCTATTTCATTATGTATTTTATCCTTAATTGTCATCTCATCTCCTGTCCAGGTTTGATAAAGGATTTCATCTTCACGATCATCGTAAAACATATTCCAATCTTTCATGGGAGACATTATTTCACGTTGGTCGGTTATATCAACTCCAGAAGAATATGATACAGCATGTATATTATCGCCAACCTTTTGTTTTTTACGTGGCGGCGTTTTCATTGGATCATCATGTTCATGCTCAATATGTTTCATTAATATTTATAAATCACAGTGAGATAAGATACTATATAGTATATAAAGAAAGTATAATTATCTGCAAAATAATATCCGTACACTACATAATTAAGGAGAAATGAAACAAAGACAAAGCGACTCCTCTCAAAAGTTCGATATTGCGGTAGGATTTTGTTTTGAGTTCTATCGTTCTCTCATGGCTGCATTCCTTATCATGTTCGTTCCTCAGAAATGTGGCAATGACGCGTGTGGAACTCTCGACAATATGTTGGCTGGCAAGAGCGGATTGTATGACGCAGCTGGTTCGATAAACATTGTGACATTCTTAACATTCCTTTATTTGTACTATGTTGAAATAAAGCGTGAAAACAAGATGATCGATTATCTGGAAATCAACCGCGAGCTCCCCAAAGACAACGAAAGTGTCGGCGAAGCTCTCGTGAAACTTGACCAAGACAAACAAGACGAGCTCCACCAGCTTGATCATAAATACTTACATGCTGGTTATGGAGCCATGGTGATGTTCGCAGCCAATACTGGTCTTTCAGCTGTCCCCATTCTTCAAAATAGTCTTGACGCAAAGACGTACACTGTGTTATTGACCAACGTGCTATTTATTGCATCTAAGTTACACGAGGTGCACTCAATCGTGAACACAAAAGAAAACGTTTTTTACTCTGCATACTTGACTGAGCGTCAACAGTTTAACGACGCAGACCCCGACGTTATTTCCCCTATTGCAGTTTCTTCCGACGAACAACAGTTAGTGTCTTCCGAAGGTGTCGAGATACAGGAGACAAAAGAAGAGGTCTAAATACGTTAAGTTTATGGCGACGGGTTGTATCGGAACTTTTCAAATATAGTTGATATATCTTCGCACGGATCGTCATGAATAAAAACTGGTCTAGCATCAATCTTTCCTGATATATCGTAAAAATATTGTAGATCCTGTTTACTACATCTTTCAAACCGTTTGATTGGTGGACTATGATGGGGTCGCTCATAGGTAACTTCTGGTTCTGGATCACTCAGTGTGAGGTTCAGTTTTTTCTCTAAAATATCGCGCACATCCTGAACACTTATATTAAAAAACTCGCGCGACTTGCTTTCTCTGTATCTAGCGAGATATGAATGTATTCGCGACTCCAACGTTCTCCCGTCCAACGTTTTAATAATAAACTCAATTGTGAAGGGATTTGGAACACCGGTGGTGTACAGCTGTTGTGCACGTTTATTTGGATCGTTCGTTGTCCAACCTATTTTTACGAGATCGTTATTGAATGACTTATTCGTCATACAATAGACGTATTCTATTTTTCTATCATTCATCATTCATATATGTACATTACTGATATTAATGATTTTAAGTACTTGTCATTACCCACAATAATATATTATACACCTACACGTTTTCCTTATCGATTACAGTTTCTGCTGCCAATTTCTTTATAATCTTTTTCATATTTTTATCATCTTCTTCATCAGTGCCACCTCCAGAAGCTTCGCTTACGATTTTCATATACCTGCGGTGAGTTTCAGACGTAAGATCGCTATGCTGTGGATGTTTATCTGTCCATTTTGGCAATAATTTTAGATTGTTATTCGCTACATATTTAATTGCGGTTGTTAACTTGTCCTTATTATTATCCCGCTGCCATTCATCATTATCTTTAACAAACACTGTATCTCGTTTTATATCTGTGCAGTGGATTGGTCTTTGGGTAATCTCAAGACCTTTCAACCCATCGATCATAAGTTTAGTTATGCCCTCTACATACCCTGACTTACCAGTGTGTTCCAAATCTTCTATTTTATATTTTAACGAATTAACAAAATCCATCAAATTCATTGCATCTTTACAGTCTTCATTGAGAAAAACCTGAAGATTGAAGTTATTTGTAGAATTTAATGTATTATTATAATTTGTTGTGTTGCTGTTATTTGTTGTATTATTAATAGTTGTGGGTGTTTTTGTGTCCGACAATATTTTAATAAGCTGTGCGTTCTGTTCTACAACACTTTTTAAAAGGTCTGCACTTATTAGATCATTTACTTTATCATCTAAGTTCTCAGTAACCATTTTTTTTACTTCGTCTTTTGGAACATGTTTATATTCAGTTTCAGTTTCATGTCTACATTTGTTTTCATGTCTATTTTTTCCTCCAATTGATAACAATACACGATTACAATGTATGCATGTTCGTTTTTTTTTATCTATATCTTCCTTTATTTTTACTTGTGTTTCTTTTATCATATTAGCATTTTTGATATGATGTTTTGCACTTACGATATGTTTTTCATATGACGATTTCCTATCTACCCTATAGTTACAAATTTCACAAAAATATTCTTTCGGCATTTATATGAATAAATATTATATTTTTAAGTAGTTAAAAAAATTAGGTATGTTGTTGCAACTAACACTATTTGGTATCTAATACATATCGTAAAAGATTGCATTTTGTTACCATGAATTATGGGTTCTATAACATTTGCATTAGTTTACATTATTTATGTTGCAATGTGACCATATTACGCAATCGTTATTTTATATGGGTTGTTGCAAGTTACACCTAAAACATACGAAAATTCATATTGACATAGAATGGTGTTATTTGCAACTAACCCACAAACGTTATATACATGTATTTATCATAACAATCGCAATACACTAAAAAAATGTTTTGTATTCAGTGTCAGAAATTCACTAAGTTGTCTATGTTCAGAAAATTGTCCAAAATTCAAAAGTCGAGTTTTTGGAGGGTGAAAATACAAAAAATATTTTTTATGCTCTCGTCAGTGTGGGGCATTTTATCAGGTTTGCTGCATAAGAAATTTTATTTTTCGTTTTTCAAAAGTTCTTCATAATCCAAAAAGGACAAAAATAAATTGTCCAAAATGAGATATACAAAAAGTTTGGGAATCAAAAAATTTCACAGAAAACCCCCACTGCATAATATCAAAAAACTTCAACAAAAATATACAAACTACATGACACAAGAATACAATATATTTGATGTGTTACGACTACCAATGCTTAACATTCACAACTCACGGTACAGCTGCTCAAATTCTCGAGACAATATTTTATCTGTAACCCAATGATATACCTAGCATTGAACTCTTTCGTTCTATAACTGGACATATCCCACAATTGTGTGATAATGCAGACCCCACATACAAATCAAAAAAAGTGCAGAGTAACCCCTCCCCCAGAAAATATAAAGTTTAGCATTAGGGTCTCAAAAAAGGCAAGAGCAGTGTCTCAAAAAAGTATAATATACGCATATTGTATAATGACGGATCGTCGTATTTCAGTAGGAGGTCGTGGTCCACCAAAAGATGAGTATGGGATGACAGCGAAGGAAGTTCAAGATAAAATAGTCAGTCTAATTGCAGAATACAATAATACATCAGACACCGATATATATAATAAGGATGAACTGAAGAACCAGATATTAGAGTATCAAATGCAGCTTAATCGTTTCCACAATAATGGTGGTGCAAAAAAGAACAGAAATACCAAATCAAAAAGGAAGGCAAAAAAGATGACAAAAAAGATGACAAAAAGGAAGGCAAAAAGGAAGGAAAAAGGAAATACAAAAAAGCGACGCCGTTAATTAACAAAAACGAAAAAACAGCAACATATTATGTATGAATATAGATAATATGTAAGGTTCTCAAAAAGGTTTGATAAAAATATACAAACTACATGACACATGAATACATTATATTTGATGATCGACGACTACTAATGCTTAACATTCGCAACTCACGGTACAGCTGCTCAAATTCTCGAGACAATATTTTATCTGTAACCCAATGACATACCTAGCAATAAACTCTGCCTCGCCATCTGGTCTAAACACGCGGTGTGGATTAATATTTTCCTTTCCCTTTTCCTTTTCCTTTTCCTTTTCCTTTTCTTCTTCTTCCTTCCTTTTTTGTTGCTGCTGATATTTTTCATAAATGGGATTAAAGTATCCCGAATATGCACTGGTTATATTCGAGTTATCTTCTAACTTATCAAACTCTGCCAGGATATCAGCTGATAGATTACGTCTAACTAGTTGTAGATTTTCCACTAATTCATCGTAATGTTCATCTTTATATATTTGATAGTACACATTGCATCCCTCTCTATACATTGTGTCATCCTCCTCCATATCATAATCGTTTTCTTGTATCGCCAAAACGTGTTCGGTGTAGTTCTCATAGCAATCCGTGCAAAACGTTTCGTCTTCTATTCGAGCATTGCAGCCACAGGCTTTCCATACATATTCAGTAATGTATTCAATATCAACAAGATTGTTAATATCGCAACTACTCTGAACACCAAACCAAAACTTTCCTTCAATATCTCCACCGTAGTATCGTCCCATGATAACTTCTATATAATATGATTATTGTCTACATAATGATCGTATTATACTTGTTCAATTTATTTTATCGAGTATTTCATTTGTTGGTTTTGTTCTTTCTGTATTTTCTGGTCTGTTTGGTTTTGTTCTTTTTGTATTTTCTGGTCTGTTTGGATTTGTTCTTTTTGTATTTTCTGGTCTGTTTGGATTTGTTCTTTTTAGATTTGTTCTTTTTGGGTTTGTTCTTTTTGGGGTTTCTTTGTCCACCCAGCTGCGACACTACCTGTTGTTGCGGCTCTACCCGTTGCCGTTTCCGAGGAGGTTCATTGTCCGAATCATCGCTTACCAATATAGTACTTTCGGTGTAATCGTTGTCCGAATCATCGCTTACCAATGCAGTACTTTCGGTGTAATCGTTGTCCGAATCATCGCTTACCAATGCAGTACTTTCGGTGTAATCGTTGTCTGAACCGTCGCTTTCCGTTTCGGAAATCATGGGAATGATAACATCTGTTATAATATCTAATTTATGCATGCGAAAAGATTGTTGGCTTATAATATGATCTAATGGTAAATCATAGTCAAATACAATTTTAAAAATATCTTGAAAAAACTTGCTTCCGTTAATTGGTATTCCGTTGGCGGTTAAAATAAATATTTTAATTCCCTTATCGTTGCATGCATCCAGTAAACCCTGTAGAAATGCAATTCTATCTTGCCCAATCTTATCTGCAGCCGCATCATAAAAAAAGAGTTCGGCAAGTGTCTGTTTATCATCTGGGTTAGATCCAAACATGGGGGGCAACAACCCAACTTGTTTATATAACATAATTATACCGTCTAAATCAAACCGCCCCTGGTTTGGGTTGGGTGCAGCAATCCCTTCAAATAAAGTTAATGTTCCATCCCAATCAAAAACAACCGCTTCTTTTCCATCAAGACGATATGTTTCATCTTCTTCTGGATCTTCGCTGTAAATTTTATCCATATCTGCGATAGTTAACCCATCCCCTGGGTAATATCTTTGTTTTATTTTTTCGGGATAATCTTGATATGGGGTGCCAGAAAACGTATCTATTATAGAAGGTGGGACTTGATATCCAGATTCTGTAGTATCGTCGCCATGACTTTTTAACGGAAAACAATCGATATCGGAATACTTTCCATTCCCACATTTAATTCCATTATGTTCAAAATTTCGGATAGCTTCATTGTCGATAAATAGAACAGATGGGATAGACCCAGAAGTATATCCAGACATTTGAGACAATAGTATATATTATACGAATATAAATATTTCACAACGCATAGTAATGCTAATGCTATCTAAAGAGATCTGCACGAGCTCTCTTCTATAATCAATGACGCAAGTAGTAAAATAGCAACTAGCACAAATACCGCAACCATGTAAAACATATTTCAATCTTTTATGATATATAGATCTGTATGTGCGACACATTTCAATTTAGGCGAACACGTTAATTTGCAGTTCCCCCATGTGTTAAAATTGAAACGAGTTGTTGAAATGCAACCCACGAGAAAGTAAATGATAAATACGTAGTAGTTAATAAATGAAGATTACATTTGAGGTAGAAACAACGTGCAGCCGACCATTTCACGTGTCGGTTAGCGACGACACGCCTATGTTTGAGCTTCGTAGGATAATACTGTGTGATATTGAGATGAACACAATTTTAATGAAAGATGATGTAATGGATTTGTTTATTCCATGTGGAGATATGTGTGTTTCTATACCAGAATTATCGAGGCATACCGTTAGAACATTCATCGAAAAATATCCCGAATATTTCCATCTAGACAGTTCAAGTATTTGGACAAAGATCCATCGGTTATTTGTTATGGATCGTTTGTATTTGGATAAAATAAAGTCTAATCAGGATGCACCTATTTACAATGATATCATTCCTCCAAAAGAAACGCCTATTATCAAGAATGTATTTAATATCGCAGTAGCATTACTTACTGGTGTAAACATGACATAAAAATCAAATAAACATGCTATCCAGTTCGGGGATAGTTCCTTGATCAAACTTTCCAGGGGGGTGTATTTTTGTGATTTTTATTGTATTTGGGTGTTTTATTGAATATTCTTTTTCCATGCTTGGTATGCGAAGAGTGTACGACATGTATATGTCATGATGATTAATCTGATTTATAATAATATTCAGAAACGTGTTTTTGTAGCTAGTTACATAATATTGTATTGACAGATCTGTTCCGTGTGATAATAAATTGTGCATGATTTGTATAAGCCGAAACTTGGTGTCTTTATACTGAATGTTTTTCATAGATTTTGACATCATCGAGCAGTCGGACGAATATTTATCTAGTTCATGGCTTGTAAATGGCACAGATATAGAAGGTGTTTTATTTTTAAGGTATATGTATTTTAACAAATAATGGCACACACAATCAGACAATCTTCTGATTGGAGACGTAAAATGTATATATTCTGGAGTGCCAACTAAATCATGTGACCCAACCGACGACATGTATTCTGCGTTAATCCCGTTCGCAATAATTTCATTTAATAGTTCCTTTCCTGTTATATCCTCATTTACAGTATTCAGCCACTCTTTTGCGGCACATATTCTATATAGTCCTGACCCGTTGAAGTTTAATTTTAAGTATTCGCCTATAAATGAATTAGAAAAGATGGCAAACTCTGCGATCATTTGTTTCATTAATCTTTCAGTGCTATGGTCTTTGCATAGGGTTGGTTGATTTTCGTGAAATAATATATAAGAAGTTGCTAGTTCGTTGAGAACAACCGCCTTTGTTTCTTTTTTTCTCTTGGTTTGCAACGCTTCACTTATTTTCCATCCCAGATATATAGCATTATTACTGTAAAATTGGGAGGCGGCTACCGTATATGTGAGCGAGTTTTCTCTCTTCACCTTGATTTTTGTAAAAAGGAGCCTGATCTTTCCAACTGGAGTATGTGTTGCCTCGTCGATCTCTGTAACAATAGTGAGTGCCATTTTAACGCATCCATGTTTATTATCCATTAAGCTAGCCCTTTCCATAATATCATTTGGCATCATGTGAATAGGGGGTTTATTTGACGGATATCTTGTAACAACGCGTCTTTCAATATCTTTCCATAACGGAGAGTTCAGGTGAATGTGCTCGGTTGGGTCTGCAATATGGATTGCAAGATACAACTTTCCATTGTCTTCGTAGATACTAAAGGCATCATCGGCATCTTCGCAGCCATCGGGATCAATGCTATACACATCATAGTTTGTCATATCAACCCGATCTTCGATACAATATTCATGTGAAACACTATTTGTTTTTAATAGCTCGTTGTCTACAGTTATATTTCTTGGTTCTCCGTATAAGGGAGTGATAAATCTATTATATTTATGATGAAAATCCATTATAAATATAATCATTTAATTGTTTTAAGCATATTTTTTCACGAAACATGTAATTACGCAACATTAATAATTGAGTTTACTATATTAACTTGTCTAGTTGATAAAATATGATTATCTTTTATTTTACACCGCAAATATGTAATTAAATATAGTAGTAATATAGAATGAAACGTTTTGGTACAGTAACTGCAATGAATTTATTTCTTGTAGCAATGATAATTATATTGATTTTTTTAGACGAGGAAGGAGCATTTGAAAAATTTACACATATTGGCCCATCAAACGATGTTAAATTTTTAAATATAAAAGTTAATACATGGTCAAAAACTACATTAGTATATATAATTTCCTTTTTATCTGCATTTTTAACACAATTTTTTAGAGCAAATATTACAACTGGATTTTTTTCTTCTCAATTAGCTAACCATGCGATAAATAAATTGGATGTTACTAGAACTGAAGCTCAATATTTAATATGGGTTCACCCATTATCATGGTGGTTTCTAGGTATAGTTGGATTTATGGTAACATTAAGTATGCAATTACAATTTATGTTATTTGCATTATTAGGTTCCATGTGTGCAGAAATTCCTTTTTATTTATCGTTGTTAAATGACAAAAAAACATTATAAATATATATATATAAAAAATTATAAAAAACCAATTATACAGCCAATAACGTCAAAGTTCAGTGTGTATGGTTGTAACGCAGAATAAATAGACATTTTTGTATTTGCAATGATATGTTTATAGTTGGTATAAAATGTATGGAGAGTTCCAATGATCATTCGTAATCGCATTCTATCCCGATTATTAATAATATGGCCGTTGTCATATACAAACTTATGATTATCAATGCGACACGCGATGTCTGTCATCATTTCATCTACTCTGATTTTTATTAATCTAAACATCTTCAGTTCGTTATCGTTGCATAATTGATGTAATATAATATTTTTATTTAAGTATGTGTTATACTGGCAAATTATATTTCTATTCGAGGTTTCGAGTTGTGGAGAAGTCCCGTATGTTTTCCTTGCGTTGTCTGCGATTGCAAATAGAGTATTCATATTTTTCAAAAGTTTGTTTGTTCGGGTGTGCGATTTCTTAACAAGTAACATGTGGTTATTTTCCTGTGAAACCTTTTTTGTATAGGATTTATTAGACATAACTACTATTTATTATAATACAACTTTAAAGTATGTTTATATGTAAACAACAAGCATAATATTATTGTGCAATGATGAGATCTGGTAGTTTGTGCACAATCCTTTTATTGGTAGCGGGTATGAGTGGTTTTGGATGGCTATTTACCTTTCCAGATCACCGCGAAAGTGTAATTAATCATACTGTAACTATTACGAATAACTTAGTGTCAAGTGTTACCCAAAATGACGATACTCGGTTCAAACATAATTTTTGCGAATCAACGCTTCAAGACAATGCGTCTCCTGAGGTATGGAACTCCGCAACATCATTTGCAGTTTCAATTGTCCCATTTGTATACGGTTTTCCGAAATATCCAGTTTTGCATAACGCCGCACGCATGTTAGCGTTTAATGGTGTTGCGAGTGCATATTACCATTATTACTTAACGTGGTTTGGAAAACAGGCCAATGAAGTATCACTGATCCTTGCGAATTATTTTGGAATATGGGGATTAACTAATATGTACTATCAGCGTTCGGCGAGACGAAATAATTTGAATAGGTATAATACTTTATTTATGTATGCGTTTCTTATTAGTAATACGTTAGTAAGGCATGACATATTATTTTCGTCTATATTTGGTATATATGTGGGCGGAACACTTTTAATGATTATTCAAGTTTCATGGAAGTATGACGTTCCGTGCGTAAAAAATCTAACGGTTTCGACAATCGGTGCATTGGGATGGATATTATCTGAGTATTATTGCAATGAATATACAATGTTTGGCCATGTGATATGGCACATTCTTTTTCCTGTAGGATTGTACAAGCTCATTTTGGAGTTTGATAAATTAAAGCATCGTCTACCAGTTCTCCAAAGTATCAATGAATAGTTAGTTATTGTGTAATCAGTTTAGACAGGAATATGTAATAGATAATATAATTGCTACACAGATGGATAATCAGTTTGTAGAGGATGTTCGTAAAATGATGAATGATGTTCTTGTAGATAACGACTTGCCGATTTCTGATTGTGAAAAAGAATTGAAAGCTATTGTTGATACAATCACAGAGGGGGGTAAACTGAAAGACGTGAAAAATATACTTGATACAATAAAGAGTATGGAAATCTGTAAATTACAAATAGATAGACAGGCTAAGTCGTCGGGAGATTAACTATTTTCTACTAGAGATACTCTGATTTTTCTTTTACAACTATCTTCTTCTTCGAATATATGTAATTGAAAGAATGCATGTGAATAGTTTTCCATTTCAGTGCAGCATGTGATCTTGGTCATCCATTTAAGTTTGGGTATGTATACGTTGTATTGCCAAATGCCGCATCTATCTGTTTGATCGAAAACGTAACCTTTGTATGTGTCATTTACAAGTTCTGGGTTACTAAATACGGACGCGACGAGTGAGCATTCATTTTGCATTTTTCGTATTGAACGCATAGTAGTGTTAATGTAGTCTATTTTATCCGTCCATTCTTTGTAAAATTCGGTTGCATGATGACTGAGACCATTGATGCCCATATTTTCTTGTATTTGTATCATATTTAGTAGGTCAACCAGTCTGCGTATTGGCGACGTGATGTGCAAGTATGCGTCCATTTTTAGTAGATCGTGTCTAAGTTCGATATCATTGTGTAGACAAGATAGATCAATATACTGTGCAGAAGAAGTGTTCCATGTTTTAAAGAATACTAATACGTCATGCTCTAATGTATCTGGGATAGATGTTTCTGGTGGTATTTCGACAACTACATTTCTGAATATCCCGTTTCTATGTTGAATAGTTTCTTTTGCAGTATTGTAGTTCATAAACACCATTAAATACGTGACAAGATCGTGGCTGTCTTGAATAGAAGGAATAAACGGATTATATGTTTGCATTTTACGCACGACATCTAACGCAAGGTGATAATGTGGACATCTATTTAATATTTTTTCTTCATATCTGTAATTTTTTGCTACAGATATCTTAGCATTGGTGTATTGAATATCCAGCACAAATCCTTCCACTATATATAGATCCATGACAAAAGCTAATCGTGTTTTGTCTTGAACCAAGCTGCACAGACCGTCTGATAATATGGTAGGTAACATCGGCCTTTTTCTGTCAGGTAAATAAATGGTGGATACCCTATCTGAAAATGATTTCCATATTCCCAAGTTGTCCAATAACAATGTTACGTTTGATATGTAAACGCTAATACGATAAACCGATTTTCCAATATACATTTGGTCTATTTCCTTGCCAAACATGGTATCACTTGCAGACTTTTCGAATAGTTGACAAGACATTGCGTCGTCAAAGTCGGTGCTTTCATGCGGATCAATCGAGAATATAAACTCCGCCGTTCTGTCTGTTAGAGAATTGCCGTGTTCAGACATATGTGTAACAATATTTTCAATGATGGCCTCTTCTCCGTTTCCACCTGAATATATTTTTATTTTTTGTTGGGTGTCACGATTAAACTTTTGTATAGATGCGTTTAGGCTTTTGCAGTATAGTTGGTATTCAAAGTAATTTGATAATACATCGACGGGTCCTATTGTTCCGACAAGAGATCCAGACGGGTGTTTATCTGTCCATGCTACGAACTTGAAGGTTACATATAAGTTGGTAAGAACTTTATTAAATCCTAGATCTTTTATTTCATATGGAACAATGAATATGGGAATGCGTTTGTCGTCGGGTATACATTTATACATGAGTTTTCCATTTTTTGGGTGTCTTCCATATGTTCTGTTATTTTTCAGAACGAGTACTCCTGAAATATATGGGTTACTTCTTACGGGAGATCTTTCTATTTTTATAGTTTTTCCATCGTTTGATGGTGTAAATACATCCATTGAAAACAACTTATATGCTGCAGGATCGAAAGCATCCTTTGAAATGGGTTCCATGGTTTCCATATTATGGAGTGCCCACGTGTCGTAGTTTCTGTTTTCAATGGTGACCACTAATGTGGAGTTCGACATCTAATTGTTGGTGCTGTATAGTTATTTAACTAGTGTGTTATTTATTATTTGATATGTTAAAAATAGTTTAAAACATATCAATTTATCGACAATTATATTTCTGAATTACGTGGTTCATTATTTGTTTTTGTGATATCAAAATCTGTATCAGGTTCGGGAACCGATATACCAACGGGTGTTTTCTGTAGTGTGTTTACTACGCTATCATCTGGTAGTTTCTCAACCGCGGTTTCGTTTGATGGTTTCTCAATCGCGGTTTCGTTTAATGGTTTCTCAACCGCGGTTTCGTTTGATGGTTTCTCAATCGGTTCATCGTGAGCAACGTTAGATGGTTGAGCGTTATTATGTTGGTCATTTCTTCCTATCGGCACTGCTCTTCCAGGACGTGTAAACTTCGTAATCCAGTATAAAACGGTGTGTGGTAATGTGGCAATTTCCGTCATGTATGAATTAAAATATGAGCAAGTAACAAATGTGTCGTGTTCGTATCGGAAAGAGTAAAGCCAGTAAGGTGGGATCGAGAATGTTTCTCCTTCCTTGACAACAAGTTCAATTGTTTCGTCGTATTTATCTCCCCATAAATCAATATTTCCTTCTGCAAAAAAAGACATATCTGTGTAGTTGGGTTTCACTGTTATTTTATGTTCGCTCGCTAGGTTCGGGTGTATCATTTTTACATGCAAGTTCCCCTTTGTTACCGTAAATATGTTTCTATACATAACGCTATATTGTGTGGATGTTGTTGAATTATGTGATCCAAACATAATATCGAATAGTTTTCTGCTACACAATGGAGGTTCGAACAATTGGTGCTTTTGAAGCATGCCCTTAAAAATATTGTTTGGCGGTATAGTATTTACAAAATTATAGTTTTTTTCTGTGTAGTATCTGCTTTCGGTATCGTCGTTGAAAAGTTCCTTGGTTGCAGAACATGATGACAATATATGGGCATGTGTTACTTCTCTGGTGTTGTCGTATACAGACATGTCGAACTTAGGAAACTGTTCACTTAAAATATTTTTGGTTAGGTCTCCTGTAAGAGTTTGATCATGTAAATGCATAACAACTGGTTGTTTCAGTTCAAATATTTCTTCAATTGGAATAGTTACAGGTACGTCTAAAACATAAACATCTTTTTCTTGAGAATGTGAAAGCTGAAATTGTATATGAATATACACAAAAAGTACCACTAGAAATGTAACCAATATGTGTAAATAATTCATTTATAGTAATAATAGTCTAAATTATAAATGAAAAATAATTGTCTTAGCTATACGCATATCAAACCTCATTTTCCTGTATTTCTTCTAAGCTTTCTATGCTTTCCTCGTCGTCCTCAAAATCTGATATGGAAGAATTATCGTCGTCTATATCGTCGAGCATATATGTATTTTTTAAAGAGTTTGCTTCTAATATAGCAGCGAGAGCTTCTCTTTTGAGTTTTCTTGCTTTTTCCTTTGCCTTTTTATATATTTCGTGATACACCTGATTGGGTCGTTTGATCGAGAAGATATCTGTTTCATCATTTTCGTTTGTAGGAAACGTGGTATCCCAGTCGACAACTTCTAGATCATTTTCATATATAGGTGTTGTATTTATTTGTGCTGCGTCGGGTGTTGCAACTAGCTCGGTGTCCATAGCTTGAGTCTCATTGATTATCTCATTCTCAGCCAGTGTAATATCTGAATCATTTTTCTCAATAAGGCATGGCGTGATGTCATTTGGTTTTTCAGATAGTTCTTGGACAGTGTTGGTTTCATCATTTTGTATCTGTTCTTTTTCATCGTTTGTATTTTCTTGAGTATTGATTTCGATTACGACATTTTCAGGAGTGTTATCTTGATCTTGATCTTGATCTTGGTCTAACGGTTCGTCGATTTTTGTAATATCTTGTTCAGTATCTTCGAGATTTTTATTGTTTATTTTTTGGTATTTAGGTAGAGGTATTTCTATTTTATCTACCTTTTCATTTATTACTGTACCTTTTTTGATGAGACATTTATCAAAAGCTGTGTCTATTTTCAGCATCATCACTTGTCGTAGATCTATTTCTATCTGAAAGCTTCTAGTAGTAAAGCGTATTCCCTTTATTTCTATAATTCCGATAATTTGCGAGTGATCCGTCAGTTCGGTATATGGAACAGGTGTTTCTGTTTCATCATAAACTTTTGCAATTGGATTACCATTTCTATGATCCATTCCAACTAAACATCTGCAAGATTGATATTTTCCCGATTTGTAAGATTTCATACAAGGTGAAAATGCGTTTTCAATGTCATCATATTCTAATCTGTCCTGAAACCAATCTCCCGAGTTTTTATGAACTAATTTGTGGCAAGTAGTTTCTAAAGTTTCAATCCATTGAATGAACGCCGATTCGTTTGATGTAAACAATAGATCGCAAATTATTTTTTTTGCATTTTTTACAAACCCCTGTTTTGTGGTTATCTGTGGCGTTTCTATATATATAGGTTGCCCGGACATAGTTATGTTTGTAAAGTAGCTATTTCCTGGCATAGAAACTGGG
>Ga0209533_1002995_pt1 | contig 15094 bp, 17 predicted proteins | sample COG_04_FD_184748 | JGI IMG/M metagenome (GOLD analysis project Ga0209533, IMG submission 184748) | Pelagic Microbial community sample from North Sea - COGITO 998_met_04 (SPAdes) (version 2) | ecosystem: Environmental > Aquatic > Marine > Neritic zone/Coastal water | place: Helgoland, sampling...
TTTGACACATGAAATGGATCATAATTTTTATTAAAATTAAATAAAAATGGTATTAATTTTGTAATTTTGCGAATGTAGTATAAAACAATTATGACACATAAAATATGAGCCAATAATTTTAAATGCAAAGTTAATGGGCTTTCCATTATATTATCATCATTGTCTTTTTCAGTTTTAAATAATTTATTTAGATAAATAGCAGCGTAAAAACATAATGCCATTGTAACTGTTAAATCCTGTGCCATATGCATAAATTTATGAACGCGGATGGAGTCAAATTGAAATATACTTTTAATAATTTTACTGTATTTAGGATGTTTATGTATCATTTATGGTTATACATATTTATTAGAAAAAAATATTGTTCAAACCATATTGATTTTTCTATTATTTTTCCTCCATTATTTTTTTAGATGATAAATAATTCTGAATTATCTGACAGACCGCATCACCAAAATACATTTTAAAACTAAATTCATTCTCTTTGTCCTGTTTACCAAATACCTTTTTTTTATGATGATAGCGTAACATACCAGTAGTATTTTTATCATGTGTCAATGCAATAATAATAAATTGAAATGGAATAGAGCGAATTTGATCTTGACGAAACATCAGGAATGCTTTATATTCTCCATGATAATCACGTTTATCAAATGAACGTTGTTGCCAAAATTGCTTTGTGTATGCCATTGATGCTTCTGATAAAAACATAAGTTTATTGCTTCCCAATACACTTTCTCCATTTATAATGTTGTAACATCCAACTTGTGTGCTTCCAACACATCCAACACCTTGGTCTTGATATTTTATCAGGGCTTTTACACGAGCCAATACACTTTCGGGTTGATAAAAATCATCATCATCCATATGAACTATATAGTCGTGTGTTGCGTTTTCAACACAGACATTTCGAACATAACCAATTGTATATGGTTTTTTTGGGTCACGGTCATGGTCACGGTCGTTTGATTCCAATTTAATATATTTAATGTTGTATTTTGAAAGAGGTGTTGGTAATAAATCAGTGATTTTTTCTTCGCCATTATCAACAATAATCCATTCTAATTTATCACGTGGATATACGAAATTTAAATAATTATGAACTGCCAATTGAAAAAGTCCTCTTCGATTTTTTGTGGGAGTTACAATGGATACATAAGGTAATTCTTCATGGATAATATTGGGTAGTTTTAAAGTACAATATCCATCTTTTGAAATTTCATGTTCACATGGTTCTATATTTTTTGGAATATAATAAGTGATTTTGTTCTTATTTTTTTTGTTCTTATTTTTTTTGTTCTTGTTTTTGTTCTTATTTTTACCATTTTTTTCGATAGTTGGTTGACCAACAAAGCAAGTAAGTGGTATGGAATGATCAAAGGATGTTTTATTCCAATTATTGAAAAATTCTTTCGTTTTTTTTTTTCGTAAATCTGGTCGACCTAAATAATACATAATTTGTTGTTCTAATCGCGCATAACTACACAAAATCAAATAATTCGACATTTCGGATGCTATGGAAGGTTCACGTCCTTTTTCAGAAATGACGAAAATGCCATTGGAGAGTAAATAAGTTAGACGTGGCATTTCTAAAATTCCATTGTCATAATATTGGATGTTTAATACGATTTTACTTTGAGCCACTAATTTGTCACGTTCTTGGTTCCACAAATTATTTCTCGCGATGTGAATAGTGTAATTTGATTCTTGGAGTCGATCCAATAATTTTTTGCGTCGTTCACTCATTGATCCCAAAAATAAAACATCAATGGTTTTTTCAGATTCTCGTAATTGTGGACAGGTTCGAATACTTTCAGAATATCGTAAAGGAACATACATCGTATTTGTAAATTTATATTTATTAGATAAATAAGTAATGTTTTCACGAGAATAATCCCAAATGTATTGTGCGTTTTGTAATAAATCCAAATATTTAGTGGTGAACCAAATATCTTTTTGATTATTGGTTGTTGTGACCCCAGATTGTTCAAATTGAAATACAATATAGTTTTTGGGAATGATGTCATAATATTCCGCTCCACCTACAATTATATAGAGATCATCATCGTTTTTTAACACTGTGGATGTTTTTGTGACATGGTAGTTAAGATTACGAAGCGACAATGCGAGTGAATTGACAATTTCTTTAAAGACGATATGTTTGGTATAAATTTTCATTTGTTTTGTTTTTTTAAGAACAATGTTTGTTTTTAAGTATATTGTCAAATTAAATAAAAAAGAAAAAGAACTTTTTTTTTTATTTAAAATATTTCATCCAAGGTTCATGAAAAATAGGTTTATCTAACAAACCATTCCACGTTCCAATATATCGAGATTTTGTTAAACCAACATCTAAACCAATATTCTTTCTTTCATGTGGATCAATAAAATAACACATACTATCATCGTCATTAACAAAATAAATAATATTGTTGTATATACGAAATGACATTGTGATGTATGGTTCATCGTCGTCTGAGTCTTTTGTATCGTTATCTGGTTTCGCATCATTAGATGAGTCAGTATCATCGGATTTTGGATCTAGTTTTTGGATTTTAGGATTAGTTTCATGATCTGATTCAGTAATCTTTAGTTTTTTTTTTTTAGAAGTGGTGGTGGGTTTTTGATTTTGTTGATTTATTATTTGTCTGATTTTAAAATCTTTTTGAAGATAATATTTTCTCACTGAATTAATTTGACCTGAAGTTTTAAGGTGTTGTACATTTTTGGTTAATTTATCTACTGATTGTTGTATTTTTTTTTTTTGATTATTAAGCTCTTCACATTCTCTATTTATTTTTATTCGTTGTCTAACAAGTTTTATATATTTATTTTGTATTTTTTGTATATTTTCAGAATGTGTTTTTTTTCTTGGTTATATTTATTTAACATATTTTTCTTATCAATTGCCAATTCGTTTTCTTCTGATAAAATATCAGCTCTCTTTTGATCATCATAACGTTCAATAAATGTCATATTTAAATAATTTTTCATATGTATCTCAGTATCCAATTCATCATTTTGTTTCATTAAATAACTATTGTTTACCTGACGACAAATTGGACATTTTACAACACAATTAGCTGAAACTTGTGCGATACATCCTGTACAAAATGTATGTTTACATGGTGTGGTAATTGGGTTAATCATGATATCCAAACATATTGGACATTTATGGTTACAATTTACGTCATCCACACCATCTGTCGCAACATTAGTTTTTACTTCAGCAGTATCAACACTCATTATTTTAAATGAGAGAAGAAAACTACGAGTGTTGTTGCGTGATTAAGTAAAAATAAATTTCAAATTTTTATTTTGGCATAATTTTTATTTTGCATCATTAGGTTTTATCAATATGCAAAAATATTAATATTTTTTTCACAATAAATAATAATGAAAATTGCATTAATTGGACCTGGAGTATTACCCATTCCACCAAATGGATGGGGCGCAGTTGAATCAATCGTATGGGATTATTATTGTAACTTAAAAAACACTGATCATGACGTCATTATTATCAATGAAAAAGACCATAAAACCATTGTACAAAAAATAAACCAATCTAATATAGATATTGTTCACATTATGTACGATAATCACATTAACATTGTACCTTTTTTACATTCAAAAAATATTGTATATACATCTCATTATGCGTATATTACATCTCCACATTTTACCACGACATATAGATCGTATTTTAAAGGAATTTTTATGAATGTGATTCGACATAGACATCGAATAAAGATGATTAATGTAATTTCCAGTAAAATTAAAGATATTTATGTAAAGTATGGATTTCCAGCCCATAAAATTACTATTTTACATAATGGAGCTCGAGAAGATCTATTTAAATATTTTAAAGAACCCAAGTTCCCAGAAAAATCAATTTATTTGGCAAAAGTGGAAGAGCGAAAGCGTCAATATGTATATCAATCAATTGATAATATAGATTTTGTTGGGAATTATCACAATTCATCTTTTTCAAAAACAAATAAAAATTATTTAGGACATTGGTCTAAAGACGTTTTATATAGTAATTTATCTAATTATGGAAATCTTATTTTATTAAGTGATGGAGAGGCAGATCCACTTGTGACAAAAGAGGCGTTACTATGTGGATTGGGATTAGTGATTAGTGAGTGTGCCAGTGAAAATGTAGATACAACATTGCCATTTATTACAGTTATAAAAAACAATAAACTGAATGATTTGGAATTTGTTAAAACAGAAATCGAGAAAAACAGAATAATTAGTGTTGGTATGAGAGATGAAATAAGACAATATGGATTGAGTCATTTTTCATGGAATGCCATTGTAGATAAATATATAAATATACTCAAAATCATTTTATAAAAAAAAAATAATTAATATAAATAACGAACAAATAACAAAACAAACAACAAATGGAATTATCCAACAAATTATTATTTATTTCTATTCCAAAAACAGGAACCAATAGTGTTCATACAATTATGGGAAACACACATTTTAATCATTTGAAAGCAAAAACAATTCGACATTTGATTGGTAAAAAACATTACCAGTCAAAAACAAGTTTTTGTTTTATTCGAAACCCAGTTGAACTTGTAAAATCGTGGTATTACTATCATAAATATAGTCCAAATGTAATTCGCAAAGATGTAAAACAATTTTATCCAGAAACAATTGATGAATGGGTTTTTAATATGAAATGTAAAACTCATTGGGAACAACCAAAACATAAACAATATAATCCACATTGGAATATAAAAGATTCACCATTATTTCAAAAAGGATGGATAATGGATGACAACCAACAAATAATTGTTGATAAAATATTGTTATTTGATAATTTTAATCAAGAAATTGAAACTTTATTTGGTGTTCAACCTACAAAAATGAATCCTTCCAATAAAAATAAATTTCAGTTAAATTCTGCCACCAAAACTAAAATTGCAGAATTGTTTTGTGTGGATGTGGAATTATACAACCAATTAATGAAAAAAGTTTATTAAAGGTAGTTTTTATCAAAAATTTTTTATTCATAAAGATTAATAAGCATGAATAAAGAATATTTTTTTATTTCAAAACCAAGATGTGCATCCACACATATTTACGAAGGACTTACCAACTGGAACGATAAATTAAATGGTGGTAAACCATATTACCACAGCACAGCCATGAAAATGCGACGATTATTTCCAACTAAATTTGATAAATCGTTTTCTTTTTCAGTCATTCGAAATCCATATGATTTGGTGGTGTCCTGGTATAATGAACATCGAAAAGAAAAGTATGAATTACAAACTCGACGTTTTTATGATATGTCGCTTGATACTTGGATCAATAAAGGGTGTCCAACGCATTGGAAACACCACGGATTTAATCCACTTTGTCAATACAGATGGGTTTATGACCAACATGGCAGATTAATGGTTTCATATTTAATTAGATTGGAAAATTATAAAGTGGATATGACTTATGTTTATCAAACGATACATAAATATTTGCCAAAAAATGTCACACTTGAAACAATTTCAAAAACTCGAAAAAACGAATCGGTTTCTAATCAAGATCAACCATTATCACCACAACAAAAAGACAAAATCTATAAATTATTCAAAAAAGATTTTGAATTATTTGGTTATCTTCCGTCAGATTCGTCAGTTTCGTCAGATTCGTCGGTTCCCCAATAATAATAGAGCCAAAACCATCTATTGACTATTGTATTTGTTGGTTTGATTAAGTTGAATTTTGTTTTGTTTTCTAAAATTAGGGAAGACAGAATTTGTTGGTCACATCCAATAAATTTACCATTGTCTACATATTTTTGTAATAACTGGTAATATTTTGTATGTAATTCCAAAATTAAATTTTTAGGTCCACCAAAAATGGATCCAGATACATGAACTTCGTTTTGGAAAAATGTTTGTGTTAAATTTTGATATTCATCTAAATAAATAATATCGATTTGATCGTTGCTAATTTTATTGAGATTTGGATAATTTTGTAAAAATTCAATTTGGGACAAATTGCGGACATTTCCAATATCATTCCAAATAAATTTTTCGGTTTGAAATGGATTGAGATCAATGGCTCTTTTTAAAAATTTAAATTTAGAGTTCCATAAAATATAGCATCCAATAGTTCGTCCACATTCTTTATTTGGATCCATTTCATATTGTTTTTTCCAAATATTTAGGTATTTGGCATATAAATCTAATTTTTTAAAAGGACAAATAATAAAATGAACTTTGGATTGAATATGTTGTGTACATCTTCTTAAATACCTTACTAATTTATTATTTGTAAATATTACGATATTTGCTTGGAGATTTTGCAAAAACATTTGGATCCATTTTCGATATTGTAGATTGGAATGTTTTGATTTAATTTCATAATAACAAGTGACAAGTGTCACTGGTGAAGATGTTGTTATTATATCACTCATTGTTATTTTAATCTAATAATTTAATTTGGCCAGTTGGTACTATTCCTCGTCCTTTGTAATGATGATAAATGTGTTCGTAATGTCGTTTTGTTGATCGGAAATTTACTTGGCATTTTTGGCAAAAACAAACAGATAAATCATTGTTGTTAATGAGGATTCCGTGTAAATGGCATTGGGGGCATCGAGTTTCGTATTTGATCTCTATATGTTTTTCGATTCTTGGATTTTTTTCAAAAATTGTTTCTTTCCGATTTTCTTTTATTATTTTTTGTCTTTTTTCTTTAATAATGTTTTGTTCAAATTTAGTCATCTTAAAAGCATTATTCAGATTTGCCATTTTTTCAGTATTTTGACACAATTATGGTTGGATTTAAACTAAGTTCAATAAATAAAAAAGGTATTTAAATTTATCAAGTGCATTAAACATTTTAAGCATCATTTATTTTCTCTTCACTTTCATTTTCAAAATGGGGCATGATGTATTTTTCGGTAAAATCGTCAATTGGTTTAATAACAAATGGGATTAATCCAATGCCAACTAATGGTAATGCCCATCGAATGTAATGAACTTTTACCCCAGATTTTATCATTAAATATTTACTTCCCTTGATTGCTCCTCCAATAGTTAAAGTTGGAAATACAAGTGATGCGGTTGTGTGCCAAATAGCGCGATTACGCACAGTTAATTTTGTTTCTTCCGACCAACCTTTGTCGTGATACATGGGATAACAATGATGATACATATCTGAAAAAATATATCCAAATGATAAACAATATGCTGGAACAACTAATTTTGGAAATGTATGGCGAACGGTTTCACCAACTTCGTTTGAATATGCTAAAAATTTAAATGCTTTGATGAAACGAGCATAAGCAAAGACATTTAAATAATCATCATTTTCTGGCACAAAGTTATTTTTAATAAAATTAAAATTCATTGTTGGAGGACACTACACACAACAATACATTGATTGTTTTAATGGTTCTTAATAAATTAATCAAATTTTTTCAAAAAAAAATAGTTTAATTTAATAAGAATAGTCCAAAAGCCAAAAATGATTTATGAAATGACACAATAACCTTCGTCATTTCGTTGTTTTGTTGAAGGAACTTGTTTTTCAATGTCGTCTTCTTTTCCATCTTCTTTTCCATCACCATCGCCATTGCCTCCGTGGTCAGGTTGGTCTCTCATGTGGTCTTTGGTAGGTGTGGTGTTCTCATTCTCCTTCTCCTTCTCCTTCTTAGTGTCCTCTTCGTTGTCAATGTGGTTGTTGGTTGGTCCAGGTCCATAGACTGACACAGTTTCACCATAAACTGAAAATTCCATAGTAGGTTTGACAGTTGTCATTGTGGTCGGTGGTTGTGTGTGGTTGGTTGTGTGTGGTTGGTGGTGTAAAAATGTGAAAAAATGAGTGGGGAACTGAGGGATGGATGAAAAGATGAATGAACAATTAATTATGAAGTAGAAACACCAATAAAAAAAAAATCAAATTTTTTTTATTTAATGAAAAATGAAAAAAGGCTATTTTTTTGAATAAAAAAATGATTTTAAAAAACCTAATGAAAACTTAGATAATTTGGTTGTTTTTGAATAAATATTTACACATATTGTTTTTTTATTTAGCAATATTTATCTCCTTTAATCCATTGACGTTAACGTTAACGATGCCACTGGAATTACTTCGCATTTTGTATCATTGATATCCGTTTCTTCCTCTTTTTCTAGAGTGTCTTTTTCTAGAGTGTCTTTTTCCAGAGTGTTTTTTATTGGATTTTGATTATAGATTGCTTCAAATGTTTTGATTTTACCAACCACCAATTTATCAAAAAATTCTTTACAAGTTGGACAAAACTTGTCCCATCGTTGTCCACATTCCACCATTCCAACTTCATCAACATATTGACTGTATGTTCCTTCTTTTTGGTAAGGGACTTGTCCTCGACATACACAACACTTAAACTGTCCTTCACATTTACTATGAATATGTTTACAAAAACATTTTAAATGCCTTTTTTTTGAAAAACATTGAGAGCAATATTGAAGATCAAGAAATCCAGTAAACTCCGCATATTTATTTTCACAGCCCGCACAGGCGGACCATGATTTACATGATTTACAGATATATTTTCCTATAACTGTATTTTTTTGGCATTTTACACAAATGTGTGGTGCATTTATAATTTTATCAATTGCGCTGTCTCGAAGTTCAGTCACACGATCTCTTTCTTTTTTTCGTTCCATTGTGTCATAACATATTCGACATAACTTGCCATACATTTTTTTGGCATTGCAATGTTTACCACAATGACGACAGGTTTTCAAATTTCGATTGCGAGTTCCTGAATTCTTTGTTTTTGTAACTTTAATGCTTTTGCAACCACCGCACATTGTTTGACCTTTTTTAATGGATTTTCCACAACGACACGTGTTGGAATTTGTATTGTTTGATTGTCCATAATTCCATTCAGAATAACCCCAATAAGACATTTTATATTTATAAAAAACCCAGATTATTTTTAAATATTTTTTAAAACTAAAATTCAAATTTTTTTATGACAAAGAACGAAATTTTGGGAAGAAAAATTTGAATTTTATTTTTAAAAAAATTATGGAAGTTTAATTATGTGGTCTATTAGGTCAATTAGGTCAATTAATGTCCAATGGAAATCAAAAGAACCAGTTATTTAAAAATATTTTTGCGAGTTCCTTAACTATTTCCACAACAGTTTCTCTTTTTAATCCATTGGATTGTTTTCGCATTAAATGGCAAACTCATGTTTCTCAATCACATCAAACTCAATTTCAATTTTTTCGTTCCATTATCAAAAAACACGGATTAATCGATGGACTTTGGAAACCAGGTCTAAATGCCAATATAATTGGTGCTGCTTGTTCCCGGGGAATTGGTATGGGTTTTTATCCAGTAATTCGAGATTTCTTAGATAATGTTGGCTATCAAAATGAACCACAATCTAAACCCCCTTCTAAAACACCATTGAAAATGTTTATAGCAGGTATGATATCAGGAAGTATGGGATATATGTTGAGTTGTCCCTTTTGGTTAATTAAAACGCGCCAACAATCAGGATATTTATCAAGTTTTACGCCAATACCGAGGTCATTTAATGATAAATCAATTTTCAATAACTTGCGTGATATAAAAGTAACAGAGGGCATTCAAAATGGGTTATTCCGAGGTGCTGGATGTTTGGCAATTCGCGGTGCCCTTATGAATGGAGGAAATACACTTGGATATGATGGTACCAAAACGTGGATTCGAACCCATTATTTATCCAATGGTGGTAATGATACTGATAAACTAAATAAAGCGGATGAATCAATCGCAATTCATTTTATTGCTTCAATAAATGCAGCGTTATTGTCGTCTACTTTGTCGCTTCCAGTTGATATTTTGACAACATTTCATATGGCATCGTCGAAGCGATCTGGATCTATTTGGAATACCTTTAAATCGTTGTATGTGAAACATGGTTTCCAAATTTTTTTCAGAGGATGGGTTCCAATGTTTGGACGGGTAGCTCCTATTTATTGTGTATACCTACCATTTTATGAACAAGTTCGAAAAATGATGGGTATTGGTTATTTAACTTAATATATGTAACTTAATATATGTAACTTAATAAATTGTGAAAATGCGTTGAATGATTTTATAAGGGGAATATTGTGGAAATGCAATTGAAAAAGTAATAAGTAAAATATAAAAACACAAAAGAACTATTGCTGTTCGCATGCGGATGTGAAGTGGTGTGTTTTTTATTTTACTATATCTATTTGAAAACAATGTAATAAAACAATGTCCATTAAAAATATAATAAGTACAAATTAAAACAACCAAATATACCAAAATATAAGGTAAAAATTGCGGAGGCATTAAAATTCCAAGAATTATGATTTGAACGCCGATAATATGGAATATAGACAAGAAATAAACCAACCATTTATATTGTTTTATATCTGGAAAAAGTGTGTTGGCAACATATCTCATATAGATGGATATGATATCCTCGTAATAAGGTAAAGGTAACATTATTTATTATATAGAAATATTTTCTTTTTTTGTTATGGAAAATATAAATTTTCTCTAACCATTGAAAATAAAAAAATCTCTCCAGTGGAAATAAAAACAAACAAAAACAAAAAATAAATCCATATAAGTATTGGGAAAAAGAAAATCATAATTAATTGGAAACCATATCATATTTAAAATTTGCCCAACCTGCTACTGGAATACCTTTAACTGGGGTTACTCCATATCCAAATTTAACACTAGTTACATTATAACCTAATAATTTAAGTAAAGTCATTGCCTGTGATGATGTATGACCAACATAACATATTACAAATATTTTTTTATTTTTCGGTAGGGTTTTAAGATTAGTTTCTTTTAATAAATCGAGCCAAAATATATTTTTTGCTCCTTTTATATGATATTTATTAAATTCACTTTTTTGTCTAACATCAATTAATAAATATTTGTCATTTTGTTTTTTATTATTGTAATATTTTTTATAAAAATCAGTGGGTGTTATGTAGTTCCAATCACTTTTTGTTTTTAAAAGATATTTTCTTAAATGTTTTAATAAATCACTCATATTATATTATATTATATTTACATTTATTATTTGATTAATAGAAAAACAAAAATAAATAAGTGATAGGAATAAATTATTCAATATCCAATTCTACTCTTAATTTAGCCAATTCATTTTGAAATTTTAAACCATTAATTTTATCTTGTACTTTTTTATAGATTCGTTTTTCATCTAAAATACTCTCACTAACTTCCGAGGATAACTTTTCACATTCATATGCTGCGTTCCAAGCAAAATTTGTTTTTTTTAATATAATTGCTTCTAAAAATGTCGTTCGTATTCTTTCACATCGAAATTTATTTTCCAGCGTGTGTTTATCAACACAGTTTTGTTTATAAATTGGTGGTAATGTGTCAGTGATAAATTTATCTAATTTTTCATTGGCTATAGGATCATTTGTTAATGGTTTTGGTTTATATGTTTTTGATTGTAGTGGATTTTGTTTAGTTAATATACTTCCCATTTTTGTTAATCTATGAAATTATGATTTTGATTATTAATTAGTTTAAGAATAATCAAAATTATTTTTATTTGTTAATTTGAACACTGAATTACTTCCAATCCTTGGTCTCGTCCTTTGTTTTTAATTTGTTCCATTTTCCGTTCCATTTCTAATTTCATTTCCAATCGTTTTTTTTTTTTATTTTTTGCAACAATATTCCAATCAAATATATAATCATAATTATACTCAAATCGATCTAAAATTTTAGCAAACAGAGATTTTAAATAAATATAATTTGGTTCTTCACGAAAACGAAGTATTCGACAATATTTCATATAAATCATAAATTCAGATGGAATGTTTTTACACAAGGATTCCAATGAGATATTTCGCTTTACATTAAAAATATTATGTGATCGTTTACTTTTTGTCGACCCCTTTAAGCCCTGCCAAGGTAATTTCCCCTTTAAAAAATAAATCAACATGTATCCTATTGATTCCAAGTCATCTCGACGACTTTGTTCAATTCCTTTATGATTTCGAATACTTGAATAACGATAGGATCCAGTGAAATTACGGTCTTTACGATAATCAACATGTCCACCAGAATGTTTTGTGTATTTTTTAGATAGACCAAAATCAATAATATGGATGATACTTGTTTTTTTACCCAATCCAATCAAAAAATTATCGGGTTTAATATCACGATGGATAATATTATATTTATGAATTACTGCAATTCGATCAAGAATTTGGAGAGCAATCATACAAACAGTTTTTAAACTAAATTTTTTCCCACAAAATTTAAATAATGTATCTAAATCTGGCCCTAAACATTCCATAATTAATATATGTTTTTTATTAAAAATACCATACCATTCAACTACAGGAATACCAGTGGAATTTCCAATTGCACTATACATATTTTTTTCATCTTCTAATATGGATGATCGATTTGTACTTTTACTTTCTTCAACTTTAATTGCGTACGAGGTGTTATTTTCTAAATTTGTCCCTTTATAAACAATTCCAAATGATCCATGTCCAAGTTTTTTCTCCATAGCGATATTTTTAGAAAGTAAAAAACTCTGGAGATCGGTATCATTTAATTTATCTTTTGTTTTATTACGTGATGTTGTTAGTTGGCGTAATGTTGTGGTTGTTGGATGTGTTTTTCGATTTTTATTCATTTAATTTACTTATAGTTATTGTTATAGTTATTGTTTTTTAATATTTTTTTAATTTGTGCACGCGCTAAATTAAAAAAAAATAATTTAAAAAATGTTATTGATCAGTTAAATCTATAAGTTTTCGTTTTTTTTTTGAAATACCCAACTTTATTTTTTTCATTCGTTTTCGTTTTTTATATTTATTTTTTGCTCGGCGTTTTTCAATTTCTTTGTGACTGAGACTCTTTTGATGTTTAATACTTATTCCAATTGAAAACTCACTAATATAATTACCATTACCATCACAATTACAAAAACCATCGACTAATAGGGTATTACATGTTCCACATTTATCCCAAATTGATTGATCCCAATTTGAGGATGAGGATTGTTGTTTTTGTGAATGTGGGAGGAAATCAGAATCAGGAATAAACATAAATCCATCACTTGTATTATGGTTTGATTTATGTGATGGTTTCCATTTTGGTCTTACCATTGTTGGTTTTGGGTTTGCGTCAACATAAAGAGTTCCATCTCGGTTTAGTTGAATATCTGGGTCAGAAATAAACATAAATTGATCTTTTCTTGATGGTCGAGGTTTTTTGACAAGTGATTCATATCCAAATTCTTTATAAAATAATACATCTGACCAAAAATCCTTTATAACATAGAAATTCTCCTTCCACCACCATTTATTTCTATAAACATTAATACAAGAATATGTCAATAATTTCCATGGAATCATACGAAAATACCGTTTATCATGTTGTTTGTTCAAACTTGATTTCACTTTGTCTGCCCAATTATAAATTTCATTAATAGTCATATCAAGTTTTGGTGGGTAAAAATAGCCATACATATCACGTGGACTTATATTTTCACCTAAATTAATATATTCTATGATGACTCCTCTTTCTAATACGCCTTCAGGTGGATGTTTTAATTCTCGCTCGAATAATTGCCAATCATCGTATTCCTCAATCTCACATTCCAAAAAATCACAACGATTCAACTTGCACACTTTTAATTGTTGCTGCATTTGCATCCAATAATAAATTGGTGGAAATCCAACTATTTTTCTTGAATAAGGCGCTTTAATTTCCAACATTACACCGTCATCAGTGATTCCATCTGGTGATGCGGCAATATAACTTAAATGCTCATCATCAATTGATCCATATTCCGTCACCTTAACTCCGTTCCGTTTACTATACAACATAACACAAATTTCTTCATATTTCACACCATGATGACAATATTTATTTAACGATGTATCTTCTGGTTCTTTTAATCCACATTTTTTCAACATATATTTATGTCGCGATCGAAAAGGACTAACACCATGAACACATGCCAGTTCACTCGCTCCAATTGTGTATTCACGTTTTTTATACCATTTTTCACTGCGTTGTACTTCTTGTGGCTTGAGTTTTAATTCTTCAACACGACGACGTAATTTATTTTTTGATTTTTCTGTTAATTTGAATTTGAATTTTTCATTAAAAAAAGGAAATTTTCGGGAAATAATTTGCTCAATAAATTCAGGAAACAAGTATTTTTTATATTTCGAACGTTCATGAATTAAAAGCAAAATTGTACATACATATTCTGCAGTTTCATAAGCAGTTACATTTCTAATATGTAATAAAAAATCACGAGCGCAATCAATAATTTCAATATAAAGTGGGTTTGTTTTTAACATTATTTTAAGACAATAAAAAAAGTTTCTGTAATTATCGATCCCCCATTTTCTTTAATATCTTTTTTTCTCACAAGTTTTAAAAAATTTGATTTAGATTTTTTACAGTTTCAAAGTGTTTAATAAATCCGCTTACTTCACAACCATGTTAAAAAATCTAGTTGGAAAAACACTTACATTTCATGATTTATTGTCTGAAACGCATCACCAACAATTAAAGGAATTTGTTTCAAAGCTTCCATTTGAAACACCATCTTTAGTATTTAATACTTTGGAGAAAAAAGATGAGATTGAACCATCTGTTCGAAAATCAAAAAGTGTTATATTGGAAAATGAGGAGACACATGATTTAATTAATAAATTTTTATTGGAACCATTTAAAAAACAAAATCCTTCTCTAAATATACAAACAGCCAGGAACCATATTACATTTATCAAATATGACAAAGGCGATTTCTTTGATTGGCACAAAGATCATGAGAAATTTATTATAAACAAACGAACAAAATGGTTGGAAATGCAATTTATTTATTGTATTGTTGGACCAGAAGAAGGCGGTGAACTCCAAATTATTACAACGAATTCTCAAAATAAAAGGACAAAAAAAGAATTTGACGAAGTTTCTACTGAAAATTGTGCGATTATTTTTGACAAAGTAATGGAACATAGTGGAACAAAAGTTGGAAAGGGGACAAAAATAATTGTTACGTTGGATTTATTAGTATCTACGCAAG
>Ga0209533_1003003_pt1 | contig 15082 bp, 14 predicted proteins | sample COG_04_FD_184748 | JGI IMG/M metagenome (GOLD analysis project Ga0209533, IMG submission 184748) | Pelagic Microbial community sample from North Sea - COGITO 998_met_04 (SPAdes) (version 2) | ecosystem: Environmental > Aquatic > Marine > Neritic zone/Coastal water | place: Helgoland, sampling...
CGTTTATTTAGCCTGCGGAGCGGATATTCCCCAATGTTACCTGTGCTTTATTCTTTTCGGCGCTGCCCCTATGCAATGCGCGCGCGGATGGCTCTGTTATATTCGAGTATAAACGTGGAGCTTCGCGAAGTCCTGCTTAAAGAAAAACCCTCTTGTATGTTGACGATTTCTGCCAAGGGTACAGTGCCGGTTTTGCTGTTGCCCAATGGAGCTGTGTTGGATCAAAGTCGCGATATTATGCTCTGGGCGTTAAATATTGATGATCCTGAACACTGGTTGAACGAAGAACTTGCTGCACCTATCAATGGATTGATTGAGCAGAACGATAATCAGTTTAAAACTTATCTTGATCATTACAAATACTGGGAGCGTTATCCGGCGGAGTCGCAGCAGTTTTATCGCTCTCAGGCGGAAGAGTTTTTGCTGCTGTTAGAGCAGCTGTTACAGAATCATCGCTATCTGCTGGCAGACAGAATTACCATGGCCGATATTGCACTGTTTCCGTTTATTCGTCAGTTCGCCTTTGTCGACAAGAATTGGTTTGATCGGGCGCCTTATCCCAGGCTGCAATTTTGGTTGCAGGCGTTTCTTGAATCTTCGTTATTTTTAAGGGCAATGAAGAAGTCGCCTTTCTGGAAAGAAGGCGATTCTGCGATTACCCTTTGCGAATAAATGTAAGCACTTACTTTATTTTCTAATCCTTCTAAAACAAAGATTTATCCTTAACTATTGATCCCAGTCGATAATCACTTTTACCTGTGCTTCTTTTGGTGCCTGGGCCGCGGGTTGGCCTAATTTGAAGCGTAATCCCATCTCTGGAATATTGGCTCCGCCAAAGGGTAGCTGTGGGTTTTGATAGCGGTTGGGGCGTGCGTCAGAAAATTCACTGACCGCTGGATAGGCGGTGGATTGTTCCTCAACCATCACGCCATCACTGATGCCGTAGATTGATGTGCCTTTATCAAAGGGGGTTAGTGCAAAGGGGGCATCGCCAGAATGGCGGTTGCGCAGTGCACGATCATAGAGGCGATACTCAGTGACACCATTGCGAATACGCAGATCAAATAGCGAGGATGCACTCTTATACTTGAGTCTATCGGCACCGGGTAATAGATCATTGATCAGGGTATAGCCGTACATAAGCTGACGGCCATCCCAGCTCAGTGATTCAACTGGTGGCAGGCCATTCACCAGTGACTGACTGCAACGCTGGCGGTCTTGTTCGGTGACATCGCTGGCATAAAATTCCCAGCGCCGCTGATGGCACATGACATCGACATAGCTCTGATGCAACCAGGGTTGTGCCTCTTGATCAAATTTGTAGAAGCTCCAACCCTCTTTATTTTGTCGGTATTTTTCAGGTACGCCGGGCAGATTAAATTCCTGCGGGTTGGCGTCAACTAGCAGTAAGAAGCCATTGCCGGGGCCAAACTGTGCCGGTTCATTTTGACTCCAGAGATATTCACCGTTGTAGTACCAAGCCAATACGCCGGGTCGATAGTTGGCATTAAAGGCTTTCATTTCCCCTGCTGGGTCTTTGTAAAATGAGAAGCCGGGTTTGGCGATGCCTGCATCGTAGTTTTTAACCTTGGCAAAGCTGGCGTAGGGGTCGCGGTATTCGAGCAGATAGTAATGGGGTACGGCAATGCGATGTTGGCCGCCGCTGATGGTGAAGCCTTGGGTGCTCCAGCCCTGTATTGCGCCGTTTTCAAAATCTTCGAGGTAATCAATGGCGGGGATGGAAATATTATCAATAAGTGCGCCATCTTCTACGGCGGCACCATCGGCAAAATAGTGGAAGCGCAGGGTGAGTTTTTCGCCGCGGTAAGCTTCAAGATTGAATTTTCCGGAAATCCACTGTGCGGTTTCACAGGCATTTTCGACGGTGTTACCGACACGATCTTCGGCCAGAATTTTGTCTATGCTGGGATCGCAGCCCTGAGAAATTTCAACTTTGCCATCGCCATCCATATCCCCTGATAATCCTGTAAATCCGGGAAGTGAGCCTTCACCTTCATGACCTTTCTTGGAGGGCATGGTGCTGGTGATATCCGCTGTGTTTTGTTTGTCTGTGGGCATGAGTCGTTGATAGTCGCCGTCTTTTATTGAGGCTTCTATATAAAGGTAATCCCAGTCTGATTCGATTTTGAACCAGGCATCAAATGACAGGGTAAGCGGTTGATCTTCGGCGACTTTACTCAGGTCGAATGTGCGCGTGAGAAAGTTGTTCATATCATTGCCCTGTCCAGAATAGACAGCATATTTACCCTGCGCGTTTTTCAGTGGGCCAAGATTTAGTTCGCGTATTTTTGGCGGCAGAATAATCATGGTCGAATCACAGACGCCGGGGCTGTTTGCTGTGCCGACTTTCCCCGTCCAGTCGTTCATGGTTTTGAGATACATGGAGCGGCGTTTGTCTCCCCCAAAGGCGGGTGGTCTGACAATACAGGGGTTCATCCAGCCAAGCATCATTCTTGACCAGCTGCTCATCTCTTGAGGTTCTGGTGACGAGGTTGAAGACATAACTTCCCAAGAGGCGCTGGAGTTGTTGGTTGATCTGGCGTAAATATCGGGTAGCCCCAGTGAGTGCCCGAACTCGTGGATAAAGGTGGCTACTTCGGTAAATTCTGACTGCATGTTGTAATCGTAGAGCCATAGATCCTTTTCAATCTCTATGCCGCCGCGACCATTCACTGCGCCTTCCAGAGTTGGCCCTTTGCCGAGATCGCGATTGAGAGAGCCGCGGTGGGGCCAGATGCGGTCAGCGCAATCCTGTTCGGCTTTTGGCAAGCTGTCGAAAATATTGCTGTCGGCATTGCTGGTAAATTTCTCACCGAGTTTGTACAGCCCTTGGCAGGAGGATTGACCTTTGCCGGCGTAAACAATGACTAGGTGATCTAAGTAGCCATCGGATTCTGAGTGATTGTCATCGCCATCGAAATCCGCTGGATCCCAGATATCGTAATCTTTCCACGGAAATCCGGGATTGTTTTTATAAGCTGCGCGCAGGGCATCTGCGACCAGTTCATCGGTGTGGTTGTCATTGCGCCAGCTGCCGTCGGCATTCTGTAGGGGACGCCCGTAATAGGAAAGTGGTTTGTCGACCTTGGCGATGGGCATAACCTTGCCGGTGATGTTGTAGAGGCCTTTCGACTGGTGACGGTAATAGTGGGATAGGGTGCTGGGCTTGGGCCGCTTTACGGTGCCGCCAAAAAGGAGCTTTTGGAAGTAATCGCGGTTTTTGCGGTTCTGTGTTTTATCTCCGGAGAAACGCTGGTATTCGAGTTCTGGAAACTCAACGGCGATAACCAGTAATCGGTGCGGACGATCGACGGGGGCGAATACGGGTTTGATCGAATCACTCTTAATTTGTGGGCTACCGAGCTTGTCAAATTGTAAGTTGGCAAGGTTTTCAATCATTCTCTCGGCTTCAAGATCAATCGATCTGGCGAAGGTGGCACTGAGAATCATGGTTAAAAAGAATATGGTTACACAAATTGGGCGTTTAAAAATCATTTGTTTCTCCTGAGGAGGCTTGGATATTGTTATTATGTACGCCTGAAGTAGTAGTGACGATTATGAACCGCTTCGCCTCATTATAAAGCTCATTATAGGGCTTATTGTTAGTACTCATTATTAGTACTCATCATTAGGACAATAAATGTTTGGTTTTTTTGAACGGCTGATTAACCCATTTCCAGCCCAATCCCCCGATCGCCCGCCCCGTGGAATTTATCAGTTCTGTCGTCATTACACTCGTGGCATAGAGCGTTGGTTACTGTTGATGGCGTTTCTTACTGCAATCACTGCGGTCTCTGAAGCTTTGTTGTTTGCGATTTTGGGGCAGGTAGTCGATTGGCTGGCGACCAGTGATCCTAAAACATTTTTTGCCGATTCATGGAAAACTCTCGCCGCTATGACGGTGTTTGTGTTGGTGGTTATTCCCATTGCGAGAGCGCTGCACTCATTGGTAGTTCATCAGACGCTGATGGGAAATTTCCCTATGGCGGTGCGTTGGATGTCCCATCGCTATTTGTTAAGTCAGAGCTACGGCTTTTTTCAGAATGAATTTAGTGGGCGTATAGCCACCAAAGTGATGCAGACATCGCTCGCTGTGCGCGACACAGTGATGAAGTTACTCGATGTGATTCTGTTTGTGACTATCTATCTGATCACCATGATTGTATTGGTTGCCAGTGCCGATCTAAGACTTTGTGTGCCTCTAATAGGCTGGCTTTTAGCCTACATTGCCATTCAGCGATACTTTGTACCGCGGATGAAAAATATCGCCATGTTGCAGGCCGATGCGCGCTCGCTAATGACTGGACGGATTGTCGATAGCTATACCAATATTATCACCCTCAAACTTTTCTCTCGCAGTTCACGCGAAGCCGCTTATGTTAAGGATGGTATGAGCGAATTTCTCGATACGGTTCACCCGCAGATGCGCTTGGTTACCAAGCTTAATATCTGTCTGTGGATACTTAATATGCTGTTGGTGTTTATCACTGGTGCGCTGGGTATTTATCTTTGGACCCAGGGTTCTGTGTCGCCGGGCGCTATAGCTATTGTTATGAGTTTGTCGATTCGCCTGATTAGTATGTCCCACTGGATTATGTGGGAGATCGGCAGCCTTTTTGAAAATATAGGTACGGTGCAGGATGGTATTAATTCGCTGTCTATTCCTCATGGCGTTACCGACAGTGAGTCTGCGACAGAGCTGGTGGTGGATCGTGGTGAGATTTGTTTTGATCAGGTTAACTTTGCCTACAACGAAGATGAGAAGGTCTTTGATAAACTCGATCTGACCATTGCTGCTGGCGAAAAGGTTGGAATTGTCGGCCGCAGTGGTGCCGGTAAGTCGACGTTAGTCAGTCTGTTGTTACGCTTCTTTGATGCCCAGAATGGTGCTTTGACCATTGATAAACAGAATGTCAGTCAGGTTACTCAGGAGAGCTTGCGCGACAGTATTGCCATGGTGACTCAGGATACGTCGTTGCTGCATAGGTCAGTGCGGGAAAATATTATGTTTGGCCGCCCTGATGCCACTGAAGAGCAGATGATAACTGCCGCTAAACAGGCTCAGGCTCACGAGTTTATTCTCAATCTACGCGATAACACAGGCCGTCGCGGGTATGATGCCCATGTTGGCGAGCGCGGTGTGACACTTTCTGGCGGTCAGCGTCAGAGAGTTGCGATTGCCCGAGTGCTTTTAAAGGATGCCCCTATTTTGGTGTTGGATGAAGCCACTTCGGCGCTGGATTCTGAAGTTGAAGCGACTATTCAGCAGAGTCTCAACCAATTGATGGAAGGTAAAACGGTTATTGCGATCGCTCATCGTTTGTCGACTATTGCGGCGCTGGATAAGCTGATTGTTTTTGATCAGGGTGAAATAGTAGAGCAGGGCAGTCATCAGGAATTGCTGGCTAAAAATGGGCTATATGCCAAATTGTGGAGTCACCAGTCAGGTGGTTTTTTAGGTTTTGAATAAAATGTTGGTAATAACCCGAATATGATTACATTAAGTAATATTGAGCTGCGTCGTGGCATAAAAGTGCTGTTAGACGAAGCTGAGTTAGTAGTTCATCCCGGCCAGCATATTGGCATTATTGGCGGAAATGGCACCGGTAAGTCGAGCCTGTTTAAGCTGTTGCTCGGTCAGATTACGCAGGATGCCGGCGATCTGTTTATCCCGTCAACCTGGCGAATCGCTCATATGGCTCAGGAGTTGGCAAACTCTGAGCGCAGTGCGGTAGATTATGTTCTCGATGGCGATCCCCATGTGCGCGCCATAGAAAAAGCTATTGAAAAAGCGCTGTTAGAGGAAGATAACAACCGTCTGGCTCTGGAATATGAAAAGCTGGATGCGGCCAATGGCTTTGATGCCCATTATCGCGCCGAACAGTTATTGCATGGTTTGGGCTTCGCTCAGTCGGAAGTTACCCGCCCGGTCAATAGCTTTTCCGGTGGTTGGAGAATACGCCTAAATTTGGCTCAGGCACTGATGAGCCCTTCGGATTTAATGTTGCTGGATGAGCCGACCAATCACCTCGATTTAGATGCAACATTGTGGCTGGAACAGTGGTTAAAAAATTATTCCGGAACCCTATTAATTATTTCTCATGATCGTGATTTTATCGATAATGTTGTCGAGCGAATTGTGCATCTTGAAAATCAAAAAACTAACGCATACAAAGGTAATTATTCGATCTTTGAGCGAGTGCGTGGCGAGCGTTTGGCGCTGCAACAGGCAAGTTTTGAGAAACAGCAAAAACGCAGAAAAGAAGTTGAAGGTTTTATTGCACGATTCCGCGCCAAGGCATCGAAAGCCAAGCAAGCGCAGAGCCGTGTTAAAGAATTGGCGCGTATGGAAGATGTTGCGCCAGCGCATGTCGACTCGCCGTTCCACTTTACTTTTCCTGTGCCGAAGAAAGCCCACAGTGCGTTGGTGAATCTAAGTCAGGCAGATTTAGGTTACGGCGATAAGAAAATTCTCAGGCAGGTTAATTTTGATTTGCATCCGGGTACGCGGATTGGTCTGTTGGGTCCTAATGGTGCGGGTAAGTCGACGTTGATTGGCAGTTTAACCGGCGACCTAGACTTGCTCGACGGCAAGCGTGTTTACGGTGAAAATATAAAAGTCGGTTATTTTGCGCAACACCAACTAGAAGTTTTAGACTTGCAGGCAAGTGCATTTCTTCACATACAAAGAATTAGCCCTAAATCCACAGAGCAATCAATACGAAATTTTTTGGGTGGCTTTGATTTTCATGGTGACAAGGCTCTTGAGCCGATTAAAGATTTTTCCGGTGGGGAAAAAGCGCGTGTAGCGCTGGCATTGATTGTGTGGCAAAAACCCAATCTTCTTTTACTCGATGAGCCAACTAACCACTTGGATTTGGAAATGCGCCATGCCTTAACTATGGCGCTGCAGGGTTATGAGGGTGCCCTTGTGGTGATCTCTCACGACCGTCATTTGTTGCGCAATACGGTTGATGAGTTTTACCTAGTTGCGAATGGATCGGTTGATGAATTTGACGGTGATTTAAAAGATTATCAGCAGTGGTTGAAAAATTATAATCGCGAACCAGATGCTTTGCAGCCGGTTGTTGACGAGGTGCCAATTGAGAATCCTGAAATTATTGAATCGCTGACAAGCGCTGAGAAAAAAATTCAGCGACAGCAGGAAGCCGAAGCCCGACAAAAGTTGGCGCCCTTAACTAAACAATCAAAAAAGTTAGAAAATGAAATTGAGAAATTGCAAAAAAGCTTAGTTGAAACTGAGGCGCTTTTAGCGGATGTGGAAATATACACTGAGAGTAAAAAATCAGAGCTGAAAGAGTTGTTAGAAAATCAGACTAAAGCCAAAAAGTCTATCGCCGATAAAGAGGAGATTTGGTTTGATCTTCAGCAGGAGTTAGAACAGTTAAGTTGATGTTTTCTATGCTAATTATTGTGTTGTAGGTCTGAAAAAACACAGTGTTTAAACTGGATGAATGGTTTATATATTGGTAGCATGGTTCGTTCTATAGGGTTTATTAATTGGTAATCACTATGTTTGATTTTAAAAAAGATGCGGACAGCGACAGTTCTGCAGGGAAAAAATCTTCTCTTGGTTTTGGCGAGACTACCAAGAGTACCAAGGGCAATAAGACATCATTAGGAGGCGTGGCAATGATAGGTCCAACGGTTGTAATTGAAGGCAAGCTTAGCAGTGACGAAGATCTAATTATTGAAGGTACTGTGTCAGGAAGTATAAGTGCCAAAGGGCATGAGATTACGGTGGGTTTAGCTGGCAAATTAAAGGCTGATATTTCTGCCAAAGTGGTCCGTATTGAGGGCAGTGTTCAGGGCGATATCTCGGGCTTGGAAAAAGTTATTATTTCCAAGACAGGTAATGTGCTGGGTAATATAGATGCTCCCCGTGTGACCCTAGAAGATGGTGCTAAATTCAAAGGCAGTATCGAGATGGATCCCGGCGAGCCGACTACTGCGGAGCTACCTATTAAGCCTGTGGCCAAGGATAACGCGCAGCTGTTTGGTGCGGATAAGTCCAAGGTGTCCTAGGGCGACTGCTCTCGATTACAAGGCTCTATTACAACACTTCATTACAGCACTTCAATGCAGTATTCTAATTACGGTGGATAAGGTGTGAGGCTAAAGCGCGCGGAAAGTCCCAGCAAGGCCTTGAACGCAGATTTGCATAGCAATCTAGCGCCACTGCTGTTCGAAAAGGTGCAGGTCGATAAGCAGCTGGTGGTTTTGGATGTAGGGCTGGCAATGCCGACAACCGTTGAGTTGTTCTCTAGCTTTAAGTGTAAACTTATATTTTCCGACCTCTATTCTCTGGAGTTCTTTTCCGACTCTGATCAAGGCCAAGATCAAGATCAATTGCCAAGCCATCAGCAGCTAGTCGAGAAATTTACCGCGGCGCTTAATCTTAATTCTCAAACTAAAATTGATATTTGCCTGTTTTGGGATTTCTTTAATTATCTCGATGGCACCTTATTGACCGCTTTTATTGAGGCATTGCAGCCTTATCTGGGTGAAAACACCTGTGGTTATGGCTTGGGTGTTTTGAATACCCGCTGTCAGTTACCCAACTACCAATACGGCATTAAAAAACTCGATCAACTGACTCAGCATTTTTGCTCAGAAGAGCAAAAGCCGGTCTACCCCCATTCCCAGAGAGATCTTAATAACCTGTTAGGGTATTTCTCCATTGATAAGAGTCGATTGATGCCGGATGGCCGTGTTGAATATATCCTCTCGCAGGATGTTGACTCCAAGTTCTCTAAAAACTCTATCTTTTAGCGGCTATATGTGTCTAAAATCGCCTAAATTCTAAAATAATATTCTATAAGGGGGATTTATGAAACAAGCAATTATTGTCGGTGCTAGCTCGGGTCTTGGATGGGAATTGGCTATCCAATTAGCCGATAAAGGCTACCAGCTGGGGGTGATGGCACGTCGCGAAGACTTGTTAAAAGAACTCGTCGCCCAGTTGCCGGGCACTCACTTTGTTCAATTCACTGATGTTACTGATGCGGAGCTGGCTCAACAGCAGTTAAAAGATTTAATTGCGCGAATGGGCGATGTTGAGCTAATCGTGCTGAGTTCCGGTGTTGGTCTCTATGAGAAAAAATTGGATTGGGTAGTTGAGCGGGAGATGATTGACGTTAATGTTCGCGGGTTTGCTGCTATGGCACTGGTTGCCTATGAGTATTTTGAACAGCGCGGTGGTGGTCATTTGGCCGGTATCTCCTCTGTGGCATCTCACCTTTTCGGAGGTTTAACCCTTACCTATCACGCCACTAAAGCCTTTGTTTCCAATTACCTCGCTGGAATGCGCTCGCGGGCCAGGCGAACCCAGCTGCCGATTACTATCACTACGATTGAGCCCGGTTTTGTGAAAACGCCGATGGTTCAGGGCAAGCCTGTTTGGATGGCGCCAGTGGAAAAAGGCGTTGCGCAGATGGTTAAAGGGCTTATTAAGAAAAAGAACCATATTTACATTACTCGGCGCTGGCGGTTGGTGGTTTGGGTGCTTTATTTAATGCCTCAGTGGTTGCTTGTCCGGTTTGTCTAGACTAAATTTCCTTGTAAATTGTTGAGAATTTCCGACTAAAAGTAAGCGATTACTTACGTTATGATGATTGAAAATAAAAGAATTAGATTTCCCATCGTAAAAGGTGTCATGGATATGCTACCGCTGAGCTTGGCGGTACTGCCTTGGGGAATCCTGTTTGGTTCGATTGCGGTACAGCGTGGCTTTAGCTGGCTGGAAGCGCAGATGTTTTCGGCGATTGTATTTGGCGGTGCTGTACAAATTGTCACCGTAGAGCTTATGGCGGACAACGCCTCTCTGCTGACGGTTCTATTTACCGCGTTTGTGATCAGTTCGCGACACTTTTTATATGGCCTTTCTCTGCGTGATAAGTTGAGTCCCAAGCCTTTGCGTTGGCGATTGGGTTTGGGTTTTTTGCTTACTGATGAATTGTTTGCGCTCTCGGGGCACCGTCGCTCCTATCAGGGTAAGTTGCGTTTGATTTATGCCGCAGCGGCCGGCGGTAGTTTTTATCTGGCTTGGAATATCTGGACGTTTATCGGCATTGTCGCCGGTGCTTCATTGCCAGATCTTACTGATCTCGGGTTGGATTTTGCGATTGCTGCAACTTTTATTGCTCTGGTGGTGCCGGAGATTAAAACTTTACCGACATTGGCTGCGGTGATTACAGCGGCTATTTCCTCGTTGATCTTCAGTCTCTGGGAGTTTGAGTTGGGGCTGGTTTTTGCCGCTCTACTGGCGATGGCTGCGGGCTTCACAGTGCAGCAGTTAAGGAGGCCGACATGACCTTACTGACTATTTTGTTGTTGGCCTGTATTACTTTTGGGACGCGTTATCTGTTTCTTGAGGGTCGTTTACCTGTGCGTCTGGGGTCAAATGTTAAACTGTTTCTAAGTTACAGCGGCCCAGCAGTTTTAACCGCGATAACCCTGCCAATTCTGTTTGTGCACCAGCATCAACTCGACACATCTCTCGCCAACCCCTATCTTTGGGGTGCACTAGCGGCCATTGTGGCTGCCTATAAAACGGGTAATATTTACTGGACAGTTGGGTTGGGGATGCTGGCTTTTATCGCAGTGGGTGCGCAGACGTTTTAGATTAAATAGATTCCCGCCTTTGAGAGAATGACGAAAAATCGCTTCACTCCAGCGATCCCTAGTGCAGGAACGTCACCCCAGCGAAGGCTGAGGCTAGCATCAGTTAATTTTTATAATCCGGATCAATTTTCTCAATAATCCTCGTCAGTGCTGCAAACTCAAGTTCTCCGGCAGGCTGTCCCATGCTTTGCATGGTCATCAACTGTTCTGTTCGGGCTAGCACATCAGCGCCGACTGGAATTATCGGCTTGCCGGTCGAGTCGCTGGCCACCTGTACTTCGCAGGAGCGCTGCATGGCCCACATGCTGTAAAAGGCTTCAGGAATTGAGCGGCCGCAGGCTAACAGGCCATGATTGCGCAGTATCAGCATGTTTTTATCGCCGAGATTGGCCACTAAGCGCGGCTTTTCATCATCCATGACGGTGATGCCTTCAAAGTCGTGATAGGCGACTCTGTTGTGCAATAGGGCTGAATAAAAATTGTCGGTGCGCAGACCCTGCTCAGAACAGGCCACGGCCATTCCGGCATCCGTGTGGGTGTGGGTAATACAGGTGGCATCGGGCCGTGCGGCGTGGATGGCCGTGTGAATGACTATCCCTGCTGGATTGACGGCGTAGTCGGTGTCTTCAACAATATTGCCGTCGATATCGACCTTGACCAGATTGGAGGCTTTAACTTCACTGTAATGTAGGCCGTAGGGGTTGATTAAAAAGTGGTGGTCGTCTCCAGGCAGTTTGACGGTGATATGGTTGTAGATCAGTTCGGTCCAACCCATGTAGTCAAATATGCGGTAACAGGCGGCGAGCTGAACTCGCAATTCTTGTTCGGTCTGTGCCATTAGTTTGCCCTCTTTACGAATTTGGTCAGTATGACAATCTGTGTGCCGTTTACGCGGCCTTCTATATGCTCTTCATTACTGGATACCAGCGAGATATTGCGTACTGCGGTGCCGCGCTTGGCGGTAAAACTGGTTCCTTTTACATTTAAATCTTTGGTCAGGGTTACCGTATCACCGGCGGCGAGTATGGCGCCATTGCAATCTTTATGGATAACCGCGTCTTCGTCTGTTTGGCTCTCGCCAGTGGCCTGTGCCCAGGCCAGAGTCTCGTCATCTAGATATAGCATATCCAATAATTCCTGTGACCAGCCTTCGGCGCTGAGTCGGGTGAGTATGCGCCAAGCCATTACCTGAACTGCGGGTACTTGGCTCCACATGCTGTCATTTAGGCAGCGCCAATGATTGATGTCGGCGGTTTCAGGATTTTTGATTTGACCAGAGCAGGTACTGCAAATCATAACTGATTGATCGGCTGTTTCATCGCTGGGTAATACGGAGAATACGTCGAGCTGGTCGTTGCTAGAGCAAAGTTCGCAGATGGAACCGCTGCGGGCCTGTAGGTCTGATTCTGTGGTCATGGTTAAACGCTGCTTATAAATTATGATTGGAGATGTAATAAGCAGTATAACTAAGAGTTTAGAGCAATGGCGGATTTGCTTGGAGGATTAAACTAGACCGGCAAGTACCTTTGCTGCAGCCCAGCCCGAGACAACGGCTCCCTCAACTCTTGGGCCGTTAAAAGCATCGCCAGCGAGGGCTAGGGGTGGCAGATCTGTACCTTCACTCAGCAACATGCAGGGTTCGGGGTCAACCACTGAGGGCTTGCTGTAACGCCAGCCATGCACTTGAAACTCAGTTACATTGGCATTCAATAAGGGTTGTGCCGCATCAATTAGCAATTGACCAACAGTTTGGTGATCCTGCTCAAAATGTTCGGCACTAAATTCAGCGCTGCCATGAATAGTCACCGCTGGAGTCGTGGATACACCCTTTTGCTGGTTGTCACTTATCCAGGCGATTGGGCCATCTTCTATGGCGATTGCGCCGGGTGCGGGAATGGCTGAAGAGTTTTCCAGAACCGCCATCACGGCAATACAGGCTTCATATTCAATTCGATCTAGTCGTGTCTGTTTGGCGGCAGGGATTTGGATATTACCGGAGGCCAGCAGATCAATGGATTGCGGTATAGGTGCGGTGATTAATAGCGACTTGGCGAGTACCTTTTGACCATTGTCCAGAGTTGTCAGCCACTGATGGTTGTGCTGACTTAAAGTCAGCGCGCGCACAGAGCGGAGGATAGTAATATCGGTTGCCATAGTTTTGGCAATTGCGGTCATGGTCGGGACGCCGCGGTAGCGCGGGTGGCCATTCTCGTTGCCTGGATAACTGCTGTACCACTCTTCAGCGACACCGGCTTTAACCCATTCTGCTACGGTGTCTTGAAAGCGCGGATTGCGGGTGGTCATAAACTGCGCGCCATGATCAAAAGTGGCATCACCTATTCTGCGACCCGCCAAGCGGCCCCCCAAACCACGGCCTTTATCCACAACCAGCACATTTTTGCCGGCGCGCTTTAAATCATTGGCGGCACTTAGACCTGCTAGGCCAGCGCCAATGATCAGAATGTCGACTGTATTGAGTGAATAGTTGGGCTGAATAGATGCGGACATAGGTTAATTCTTATAGGTTTATTTTTTTCGAGTTTCAGTTCTGCAGCGCTGGGAGCAGTAGCGTACTTCATGCCATACTTTTTCCCATTTCTTGCGCCATACAAAGGGTCGCTCGCAAATAGGGCAAATTTTGGCAGGGAAATCAGATTTTTTAAGGGTCTTTGGCATAGATAACAGTCGAATATTTGACTGTTATACGGCCGTCCCTACTACTCAGTTTAACGTTCTTTAGCAGAGTAGCAGTATACGTGCTGGACGGCCAAAATACTCAGGGAGGTTCGCTTACATAGCTAAGTTTTGTGGTTTCTTGATAAGGGCACCGACAATTGCACCAGATACGCCTGTCTGCAACAGAGCTGCTGCAAACCATGCTTCTGCTAGCGTCAGTGGAATGGGCATATAGACATAGCTTCCCAAGCCCATCAGGCCATTACCAAGACCCAAGAGCAGGCCGAACTTAATGCCGTTGTGCAGCGATTTTTCACTGATTAGCAGATCGTAGATCAGCACAAAGCAGATGCTAAAGCCTAATTTCACGCCATGGCAGAGGAGTACATTCATTTCTTCCATGGGCCGCCATAGGTTTGCGGTTGCCTCATAGGTTGATTGCAGCAAGATGCCATGGATTAAATAGTCGAGAATCGACCAGACTATAAATACAGCGACAATGGCCAATATATTACGTTTTAACATGATTTTGTTTCCTTTCGTTAATAGCCTTTTTACAGGCGGTTATTGGAAGCACTCCCTTCCTTAAATTTAGAAAAATAGTAGGTAGATAAGCCATACGTAAAGGCCGTATTGCAATGCATAGTAGAGCTTGCGGTTATAGGCTTTTATCTTTTTACCGAGAATTCGCACTTTGTAAATCGATGCGAAAATTCGGTTTAAAAAACCAATTTTGTCGCCATCAATATTTTTCGTGGCCGAGGCCCCCAGGACTATCCGTGAGAACAGTCGATTGATCCAGTCGACGAGAAAAAAGGTCACTGGACGTTTGACGTCGATAAATAAAATAATGCGGTTTTGTTCGGATGTGTTTTCAGCGTAATGAATAAAGGTTTCATCAAACATCACCGCTTCGCCATCGCGCCATGAATAGCGCTGCCCATCGACATCGATAAAGCAGTCGTCTGAATTGGGGGTGGTCAAGCCGAGGTGATAGCGCAGGGAGCCTGCATAGGGATCGCGGTGTTTAACCAGGCGAGCTCCGGGTGGCAGCATGGCAAACATTGCGCCTTTGACCGTTGGAATGCTTTCAAGGAGTGCCACAGTTTGTGGGCAAAGTTGCTTTGCGGAGTCTAGGCTCGAGCCATACCATTTGAGATAGAAGCGTTTCCAGCCGGTGCGAAAGAATGAGTTAAAGCCAATATCGTCGAGTTTGTCTGAGGATTTAATCTGCGCTTGATTGTTAAGAGCTATGGCTTCGTCACGAATTATCTGCCAGTTATTTTGCAAGACCGTTAATTGGGGGAAATCTTTTATATCCAAGTAGGGGGAGGTGGGTACCTTGGAAAAACTGTAGAAAAGACAGTTGATGGGGCCAAAGATATTCGAGTGATCGGTAAGCTTGCGGCTCAATTTTTCGTGCTGCACCACGCCTCGATGCTGTATATATATTCCACAGAGTACAAAGAGTACTAAAACGGCTAGGCCCATGATCAGTCCTTAATCTAGGGGGAGTTATTTATTCCCTATGTTTAGACCATCAAGGGCAGTTCTGCAAAGGTCGCGGGCTATTTTGTGGGCTATTTTCACTCTACTGGACTACCGACAGCACAACAATAATAATCAGGCAAAGGATGAATGGCACTGAAAGTAAGCTTGCGGCGAAGTAAACCAAATGACGATTTATTTTGATCATGGAAAAGTATTTTCCCGTTGCTGAAATGATCTTAATAAGTTAATT
>Ga0209533_1003007_pt1 | contig 15068 bp, 14 predicted proteins | sample COG_04_FD_184748 | JGI IMG/M metagenome (GOLD analysis project Ga0209533, IMG submission 184748) | Pelagic Microbial community sample from North Sea - COGITO 998_met_04 (SPAdes) (version 2) | ecosystem: Environmental > Aquatic > Marine > Neritic zone/Coastal water | place: Helgoland, sampling...
ACATTTGATTGAAATCACAATCGTACAGCCAGCCATCCCAACTCACAGAAAGGGTGTTGGTGCACATCACATTGTCCACGGCTGCCGGATTAAAGGCTTCGACTAAATTATACATATAGTCCTCATAGTTTTCAGAGGCTATAAGGTAATCTAAAAACCGACTGATAGGGAGGTTGGTGATTGAAAATAAATCATGAAATTGAATGTCAAAATTTGACAACAATGCTTTTTTGAAATCGGCTTCTAAGGCTGCTTGATCTCCAGGTAAAAAGGCGCCTGAGGGATTGTAAACCAAATCGAGTTTAAGCTCAGAGCCGGGCATGCCGTAGCCCACAGCGTTTAACATTTTCAAGGCTTTAATGGAAGCATTAAAAACACCATCGCCACGTTGTTGGTCTGTTTTTCCTTCTGTCCAGTGTGGCATGGAGGAGATGACGTGTACCTTGTGTTTTTTGAAAAACTCGGGCAAATCATTGTATTTTTTATTCGCTGTTATGATGGTCAAGTTCGACCGTACGATGACGTCTTTGACACCAACTTTGGTGGCTTCTTCTACAAACCATCGGAAGTCAGGATTCATTTCTGGCGCACCGCCCGTAAGGTCTAGGGTATGCGCACCTGTTTCTTTGATCACATCCAAACACTGTTGCATGGTTTCGCGAGTCATGATTTCTTTACGATCAGGACCGGCATCGACGTGGCAGTGTCCACACACTTGGTTGCACATATAACCTACATTGATTTGTAGGATTTCTAATGTTTTGGGTTGTAATGGGAATTGATTTTGAGCTTCTAATTTTGTGCGAAACTTAGGGAGTTCCTCATTTTGAAAAATTCCATTTGATAAAATTTCTAATTGTCGTTTGGCGTTGGCAAGTTCATTTTCTCGTTTTTTCAGGGACTTTAATTGCATTGGTTACATGGATAATTTTTTATACTTATTCATCATTTGTACACTATGTACGAGGGTCGCCCCACTTTCAATGGCGGCACCGGCGTGCACTGCTTCCATCATTTCCTCTTTGGTGATGCCCCGTTTTAAGCCGTCTTGTGTGTAGGCATCAATGCAATACGGACATTTTACCACATGAGATACTGCCAAGGCAATAAGCGATTTCTCTCGGGCGCTTAAAGCGCCTTCTTCAAAGACACTTCCGTAATAATCAAAGAATTTTTTACCGAGTTCTTCACTCCATTCTGTAATATCTCCAAATTTCCGCAAATCGGAGGGTTCATAATAGGTATTGCTCATGCTTTATGTATTTAAGACTGTTTTTATAATATTTTTTAAAACTAGTGAAAATTCTCCGATATTCCTCAAATTCTCCGAAATCCATAATAATTAGTATTTAAAACACTGTTTTACTGACGCGTATGAACCATACAAAACCACAACAGTGCCTTGTCTTTTGGTTTTCAAATTTTTATTGCAAAAAGCAAGTTAAATGAATTATTCGCACTTATTACAGGTTAAAATAAGAATTATACTAATTTTTATCTATAAAATTATGGAATGTATATTTTTTGTTGTGGTCGTAAATTAGTGCATCAAGGGGTGTGTTTCTTAATATTGGGGGTATAACCCTTAAATTTATTTATTATGAAAAAAATTACTTTATTATTATCCTTATTGATTACGTCAATTGGGTTTTCACAAACAGAATTACTAACCAATGGAGATTTTGAACAAGGAGCCACTGCTTGGGCAGGAAATGCTTTTAACGCTGTAGATGATGGAAGTGGATCTAACAATCGAAACGAAGCGAACGTTACAACTGCCGGTAATGCTTGGGATGTAAGTTTAAATCAGCCAGTGTCTTTAACCGCTGGTACTACATACGTATTGTCTTACATAGCCTACACAGATGCTACAACTGGAACACGAACAATGGCAGCAGGTATAGGTCAAAATCAGGCTCCTTGGGCAGCTTTAATATCAAATCCAGCGTTAACCTCTACTCCAACAACATTTACATACACCTATACAGTAAATTATGCGAGCCCCGATGTTAGCCGAGTTGTATTTGATATGGGTGCTGAGGCAGGTTATGTTTTTATTGATGATGTTTCTCTTGTTGAGTTTGTAGATACAGCCGCTCCAACAGCTTTTACTGCAACCGCAGGAACCATTAGCGCATTTTCCGTGGAATTGTTATTAACTGCTACGGATGATTCTGGTAATGTTACTTATGATGTTGCATATACTAATAGTGGGGCGCAAACTGCTACTATGACTGGAGTTTCTGCACAAGCAACTTCATTAGTTATTAGTGGCTTAACTCCGGAAACAGCTTATAGTTTTACCGTTTCTGCGAGCGATGCTTCAGGAAATACCGCTACAAACAACCCCGTTACGGTTTCCGCAACTACAGTGGTAGATACAAATACAGCTTGTGCTGGAACTTCTAGTGATGTTCAACAAGGTACACTTAATGGAACGTATGATTATACATTTGAAACCTTGACAAATGGGGATGTTAGAATGACTTTCGAATTAGCCACAGCAGTGACTGGTCTTGTTGCTTACGCTTGGAGAGAAACCCCTTTTCAAGAAACTTCAATGACTGTTACAGGCAAAGTAGCCACAATTGATTTGACGGGCTTAACTTCAGGCAATGACATCAGTTATGGTGTGAAGTTTGTTTGGGCTGCTGGAGGATTTGCGGTCACTAAGTATTTCACTTACACAGTTGGCGATGATTGCAGTACACCAGCAGTTGTTCCTACAACCGATGCACCAACTCCACCAACACTTGTGGCTACAGATGTTATTTCAATTTATAGTGACGCGTACACCAACATTAATGTAACAAATTTTGACCCAGATTGGGGGCAGACAGGAGCAGTTGATGCTGCCTATGATCCAACTGGTGGCGGAACAAATACAGTTCTAGCTTACACAAATTTTAATTACCAAGGTACTGATTTTGATTTTCAAGATGCTTCGAGCATGGAAAATCTACACGTTGACGTATGGACGGCTACAGCAGGTGCGGTTCTTAAAGTTACTCCTATAAACGATAATACAAATGGAGGTACTGGAGTTGCCGAACTTCTTGTGGATGTTACAATAGTCAATGCAGGTTGGAGCAGTGTAGACATTGCGAAAAGTTCTTTTACAGGAATGGTATGGGACAGGGTGAATCAACTTAAATTTGATGGAGCATCTGGAACAAATCCATCAGATGTTTATATTGATAATATTTATTTCTGGAAAGCTCCAACAGCAGGCTTAGAAGACCCTTCTCTAAGCTCCATAAAAATGCACCCGAATCCAGCGAGTGGAATCGTGAGATTTGCAACGGCATCAAGTGAAGTTTTAAGCGTTTCTGTATTTGACTTATTAGGGAAGGAAGTCATGCCAGCACAAACAATCCAATCTGAGCTAAGTATAACAGGCTTAAACCCTGGTATGTATTTTGTAAAAATGGAGCAAGGCGCAAGTTCTATTACCAAAAAATTACTCGTAAAGTAAATTAAGTTACCACTAACCAACTAAATTTATTTCTAAGAAGCTTCCAGCAATGGAGGCTTCTTTTTTGTTTATACATGTCGTTACAACTCTTCAATTTATTCATGTCCTATATATTAGGAGGAGTTGAGGGCTTTATCTCCTAAGTCAATCTAACTCGTCTCTATTATTGTGATACCCCATTTCAAAACTCCAGAGTCTCACAATTCCTTCCCATAGTTCTATGCGGGAAAGAAGCTGAATGTGCGATATTTAGCACTGTGTTATTCAAAACCCCCAGCATTTTGTAAGTTCATAAAAAAATGCCTGCTATTTTGTCGATATGCTATAATTACAACGTTTTAGGAGCTAATTGACTAATTTTTACAGCACAACATTAAACATAATTAACTATACAATTACCATACATATCCTGTCTTACGGCTATTTAAGCGTAATCTATTTTTTTTAATATTTTTAATTTTTACAGGTAATAATTATGAATAACTCCAATATAATTAAGTAAAATTGCCAGTGTATGTATTTTGTAGTGCTTTGTTTAAATATTTTATAATATGTTTAAACTATATTTGAATTCATTATTAACTTAAAAAACTTTAACATGAAAAAAATTACATTATTAATTACGCTATTCATAGCAACGATTGGTTTTTCTCAAACCTTACCTTTCGATTTTAGTACGGCAAATCATTTAATGTCCGGAGAGGGTGGTGCTACAACAACATTAGTACAAGAAGGGGCAAATGATGTTTTACAAATAGTTGGAGCGACACAAGCTTATGATCACGCAAGAGCAGATTTTGCAAGTCCACTTGATTTATCTGATAATGCAAACAATACAATTACCTTTGAAATTAAGCCAGTGAATGGAACTGGAAGTGGAAGTCACTTGGTAAAATTTGAATCTGGCGCAGGGCAACCAGTAACAGAATTACCTTTTACTACAACAGGTACAGATTGGCAAACTATTACTCTAAATTTTGGATCTAATCTTGGAAGTTTTGCTACTATGATTTTATTTATAGATTTTGGGGATTCTAACGCGAGTTCTTCTGATACTTACTTAGTTGATGACATCAGTGTTGGTGCAGATGCAGCAGCTACTTGTGACGATGGTATTCAAAACGGAGACGAAACAGGGATTGACTGTGGAGGTACTTCTTGTGATGCATGTCCAGATATTTCGTTGCCTTTAGATTTTAGTGATGCTAGCCAATTATTTACGCACGTAGGTGCTGGAGATGGCGGTTCTGTAGTCTTGGAAAATGGAAAATTGAGATTTAATGGAAATGGACAGGCCTATGATCAAGCATATCTTGACTTAACAACATCTTTCTCTTTAATTGATAATGCTAATAATACATTTACAGTAACTATGGAGCCTTTATTAGTTCCTGATGGAGAAGAGCGTACACATCTAATCAGAGCTAGTTTTGCTGGTGGATCAGCAGCAGGTATTCAAATAGAAGGAAAGAGTATTGGTTCTGCTGAACAGGATGTTACCTTTAATTTTGGTGCTGCTGGTGCTGAACCCTGGGACAGAATTATAATCTTTATGGATTTTGGCCAACAAGGAACAGGAAGTGACTATAATGGTATAGTTACTAATTATTTAATTTCTAGTATTACTCTTGGTGCAGATCCTGTGATGGTTCAGGTACCACCTACTGGAGCAGCTCCAACGCCTCCTGCAAGAAATGCTGCTGATGTAATTTCAATTTTTTCGAAAACAACAGCCGATGTTAGTGTATATTCAGATATAGCTGGCGTAGATTTTCCAAACTGGGGGGGAGGTTCAGGTAATGTTTCTCAAGAAGCTTTTGAGGATGATCTTGTTCTTAAATTTCCAGCATATGACTACCAGGGAGTTCAGTTTCCTGAAACAGATTTATCTGGTATGACAATGTTACATTTAGATATTTGGGCACAAACGCAGGGTGTAGGTCTTGATTTAATAGCTACAGGTGGTGCTAATAATCGTGTTAATATCACTTCAAATGATGGAGAATGGAGTTCTGTAGATATTCCTTTATCTGATTTCACAGCTTTGGATTTAAGTATAATTTTTCAAATGAAGTTTTATGGTCTTAATGGAACAAACGCAGATGGAACTTTAGATATTTATTTAGATAATATTTATTTTTATACTGGGGTTCCTTTAAGTTTAGATAATAACAATATATTAAACGTTAACTTATATCCTAATCCTGCCAAAGGAGTTGTAAACTTTTCTTCAGCTTCAAACGCAGCTTTAGATGTTTCAGTATATGACATGTTAGGAAAACAAGTATTACGTGCAGAAGCCGTACAGTCGCAACTTAATATTTCTAGCTTAAATCCTGGAATGTATTTCGTAAAAATGACTCAAGGTTCAAATTCTTCTACTAAGAAATTAGTAGTAAAATAAGGTTTAACCAACCCAATTTAACTTTTAAAAGGCTTCCATTTGGAGGCCTTTTTTTATGTCGTCATTCTACCTACGGTCGATACATACGAGGTATTCAAGCGTCATTACTAGGGAAGTATGACCGAAGTAATCTCATGAAGTGAAACTAAAAACGAACAAATTGCCGCGTTGTCAAAAACGACTCGCAGACGTAACTCACCGTCATTCAACCTAGAAGGATTGAATTAGCGAGGATAACAAGCAAGGTTGAGACAGGAGTTTTTAAACACCAATTTTCCACACTCCTTTTTCTAAAAACGTTTCTATAGATTGACGCTTCGCTTTGTTGAGTAAATTGGAATGAGAAATTTTTTCTTGTTTGGCATATTCAGAAAGCGTTATTATTTTCTTTCCCCCAGATAAGCCAATCGTTTATGAAAACTTTGACACAATGCTTTCCCTACAATGTCTTGCATAATTGCAGTCGTGCCACCTTGGTCAAATTCCTGAAAAGCATCATAATATTCTTTTCTATTGATGAATTTTATATTGATCGGGACATAATTCTCACGCAGCAAGGCGTAATTATTAATCACACGTCCAATTCTTCCATTTCCATCCACAAAAGGGTGAATGTGTTCAAAAGTGAGGTGAAGCTTCGCAATGCGTCTAATAATGTTGTCAGCGTCACTCGTTTGGTATTGTACCATCATTTCTTTTAGCAACCCTAAAACTTCTGTAGGGTTTGGAGCCATATAAGTGCCCACACGCACCCATTCGTTTTCGTTTCTAAACCGCCCAGCAATATCATCTCTAATATTACTGATGAGCATTTTATGCAAAAACAAGATGCTGTCTAAAGTAAGTTCTTTTTCTGTTGCCTTTTGATTAATGTATGCAACGACTCTCGCTAGATTTTTAGCCTCAAAGAATTCTCGCTCATTAATGTAACGGTCGAGGTCAATCTGCATCAGAATTTTTTCTGTTTCGTCTAAGGTCAACGTGCTATTTTCAATGGCATTAGAATTATAAACTTGTTCAGCCACTTCAGTTTCGTCAAGCAGTTTGATTAAGGCCCTTTTATCAACTGCAAGCTGATAGTACCGCTCTTTAAGCGCTTGAATCTGTTTGTGAATTCGGAAAGATTGAGTCATCTGTTTATATCGATTGTTTTTTTAACAGGTCTCATCTGCCTGTCTGCAGATTGGCAGGAGCAGGTTCATTTTTAATATGTTGCAAAGATACTTATTTTCACGAATAAATGAATTAACTCGTGAATTGAGCTGATTATTTTGCTTTAGTTCACGAGTTAGCTTTGTTTCAAGTAAAAAAAATTAATTCTTTTTCGACTTTTTACGTTTTTTAGAAGGTGTTTTCTTCCTGTCTAATTTCATCTTTTTTTCGATTCGTTTTTGTTCATCTACCATAAAATCAAAAGAGTCCTCATTATAGCAATGCTTTTTAGCACTTTTTAAATCTTCTAAACATGCTTCATAATTGCCTATTATTTCTTCTATAAATGAAGAAAGCCAATACATCTGAGCTTTGTCGATGGTGTCTAGCGTTTCAGCAAAGTGTATTAATTTGCCGGCACGATCTATCTTTTTGTTACAAATAAGCTGCTTTATATACATTGGATAGACCGCTTCATAATTCGTGTCAATCGCAATTACTTTATCAAAACATTCAAAAGCTTTATCGGGCATTGATAAATGCGTTCCATAGATTTCTCCCAACAAGCAAAGTGCAGCACAATGCTGTTCGTCATACGAAAGTGCATAGTTTAAAGCTTCGCAAACTTCTTCCCAATCACTACAGAATCCTCCCATTGCTGCTTTTGCTTTTAAGTAGTAACTGTCTGCTACTGTTAATCCCATTTTTGTTGTTTTAAGTTGTTTTTTAATTCTTGTCGTTTCGACTTATAACTTTTAGTTATTTTTTGTGTTTTAAAATCACTTCCTGTAAATACCCGGATAGGATTTCCGCGTTCTAAATTAAGATGATTTCCCCACTGACTCTGAGCCACTACTTTTAGTTGTTCCGTAGTGTAGTGAGCTACTTTTTCCTGCAATCGTTTTACCGCAATTTTCTTATTTTGATGCTGAGATCGACTGTCCATGACCAATACTTGAAGGCCTGTTTTTGAATGCGTTGCTCTTATGGCCGAGCTTACTTTATTGACGTGTTGCCCTCCTGGTCCTGAACTTCGGATGGCTTGAAATTTAATGTCACTTTCGTTTAAGACCGTCTCTTCTGTTGTTTCAATTTCATAGATGCCAATGAACCAATTTTTGCGCTTCTGCATTTTTCGAAACGATGATTTTCCGATCCATTTTACGGTGCCGATCCAGTCTTTTAAAAATGACTCTAACTCTTTTCCTTGCAGTTGAAGGGTTGCCGATTGTAGGGTTCCGTTTTCAGTACCAAGTTCTCTTTGTAAAACGCTGTGTTTTATTTGAGCCTTTTTGAGCGCTTCAATGAAGTGCTTTAAAACTTGTGCGACCACCCAGCAACATTCGATAGGGCCTTTTCCAGATGTTATTTGTATTGTTTTCATTTTATAGTTTTTTTTATTTTGCGTTAGGGATTGTAGCGGCATCCTTTTTTGTTTTTTTCAAAAAAGATACAGCGGAATCCCCGACCCGAAGGGAAACGCCCAACAATTTTTATGTATCCATTCTCACAATTTTTGGCGTAAAAGTTCCTAAAACTTCTACCAATTCTTGTTGATTGATCATTACTTTTTTGATGTCTTTATACGCCATTGGTGCTTCGTCTACACCGCCGCCAATAAGCGAAACGTCGTGTTGTTTTAATTGCTGTTTTACATCACTTTTAGTAAATTTCTCTTTACACTTTCTGCGTGAATGTAAACGTCCTGCACCATGAGAAGCGGAGTTTAAGCTGTCGCTATTGCCTAAGCCTCTTACAATATACCCCGGTGCTGTCATCGATCCTGGAATAATTCCCAATGCCCCACTTGACGCGGGTGTTGCGCCTTTTCGGTGTACGATACATTCGTTTCCGTTGACCATTTCTTTCCAAGCAAAATTGTGATGGTTCTCGATTTTTGCTATGGCTTTTGACCCTAAGAGCTTCCCTATACGGTAATGAATATCATCATGGCAGGCTTTGGCATAATCGCCTGCTAAGTTCATAGCCAACCAATATTCTTGTCCATCGTGGGTGTTTAAATCCAACCATGCCAAATGCTGAACGTTCTTAGGCAGCGGACATTGTTTGGTTGCCAAATAGGTGTAGTGCTTTGCGATGTTAGCTCCCAATCCTCTGGAACCACTGTGTGATAACACGCCAAGATAGTCGCCTATATTTAGATTCCATTCGTTATTGACTTCTGTTATGCTCACTGTTCCAAATTCCACAAAATGATTGCCGCCCCCAGATGTTCCTAATTGCTTAAACGCTTTTATCTTTAGTCGCTTTAGCAACGGTATATCATTAAATTCGGGCCTTTCAAATATGGCATGATCATGTTTTTTAGCATGTGTTTCGTACATCCCAAATTTGGTATGATTGGATAAAATATTCTCCAACTGTCCCTGTTTTCCATTGAGGTATGAAGCGTTCATTGGGTAGATGGTCAAACACATGCGACATCCAATGTCTACGCCAACTCCATACGGAATGACGGCATTATCGGTTGCTAAAACGCCCCCAATTGGAAGTCCGTAGCCCGAATGTGCATCGGGCATTAAAGCCCCTGCTACGGCTATCGGTAATTTTAAGGCATCGTATAGCTGGTATTTTGCTTGTTCATCAATTTCATTTTCACCAAAAATTGTAAAAGGGGCTCTCGTGTTTTTGAGTTGGTGAAACTTTACTTCAACGGGTTTCACCAAACCTTCCGCTACTTTTCCCCAAATAGCATGTCCCTGAAATTTATCGGGATGGAGCAATACTTCTTTGGCTTCTTCCAAGATCCGTTCTTTTTTTTCTCGTTTTCGGTACCGACTGATTTGCCCTAAAGCAATGTTGACACTGTTGTTTTTTGGGAAGCCTAATTTTATTAGGTCTTTCCCTCTTAGTTTATTTCCCATAATATGTGTTCGTTAATTAAGTCCTCAACGCTATATATTGTAAGCTGTTTGAGGTTCTTCTTTATTTTTAATTTTTCTTTTCTTTGTTTGGATCTATCCCAATAATGTTTCCATCGCCATTGATATCGTTTTTCGTTTGCCTCATAATAGCCGCTTTTTACAAGTTGCTGACCTAATAATGCATCTTCACTTTCTAATATTGGATCAATGCGTTTTGAATGTGTTATATAAGCTCTTGTATATTTAATGCGATAGGCTCCTTTAGGAATCCGTATATAAAACCTAAGTTTTAGCTTTTTACACTCATTCTTATAATAGAATGGTGTACACATATACTGAGCTTTAAAACTAAGCTTGTTAAATTGCCTTTTGCTTATGGTTGGGAAATCTTTATAGATAAGATGTTTTGAGGTTTGATGTAGCCACTTTTTTTGTGCTTCTTCTTTTGTTCTACCCCAAAATATTTTTTCAATCTTATCATATATTTCCAAAATAGCTGCTTTATTCTTGTAGCGTTCTACTTTGTGTGTTATTATAATTTCTTTAAACCAACCATGACGAATAGGTTTTTTTAACTCTATATAACCTAGCCCTCGCATTTCCTTCCAGATTTCAGAACGTCGTTTCCAAATACGACGCACGTTTTTCTCTCTTATTTCTTTTATATGCTTTGGTTTCAATTGCCATGTTTTAGTCTTTACTATTAGTTTCGTGAACACTTGAGTATGACCAAAAGATGGCGTACAAAAAAGTCCGAAACTTTTTGGCTTCGGACTCTTTTTAATAGGATAGAAATAATCTATTTAATAAGGAAAGTAGTCTCGAAGCAGATGCACAAAAGAACCGAGTTCTCTCTGCATGGTATTATGTAGTTTGATAAATAACATGATTACTTCGTTTTTATAATTGTTTGTGCTTTATTGCGATGCAAACCTATAATTCTTTTTTAAATTATGCAAGAAAAAATTATATTTATTTCATTGGTAATCAAGTATTTATATTGTTTTCAGGCACTAAAAACCCTGTCCGTAGTACACAGAGATCAGTCATTTTTTGCAACTGATTGTTAGGTTGCTATTTAGCTTTAAACTCACATGTTTCAAATCTGAAAAAAAAATTATAAAAAAAGGCGTCCAATTTCTTGGACGCCTTTAAGATTTTATATCTTTTTAAAGTTTTACCTATTTCATATCCCACAGAAATAGGGTTGAAGCGCCCTTTTTATGTTTAATTAATAGATTTTTCATAGGTGTAAACTTTGTTTTGTTTGTAATTGTTGAGTGCAAATATGCCATTATTTTTTAATTTTCAAAAGAAATAGAAAGAAAAAAATAACTTTTTAGGGAATAGATATTTTTGTTTGTGGATTGATTTCCAGTCCTTAGAACGAACTTAAGTGAAGTTGTTTGTTGTCAAACTCATAGACTTTTCCTTTGTGCGTTGTTTTTTCAGTAAATTGCAAACGTCACCAATAAAGAAAGAATGAATTTAACCAGAACAGTCCCACTGATTTTAATCTTGATGATCTTTTCGTGTAAAAAGCATAAAGAGGAATCGGTATTAAAAACCGTTGAAAGTGATGCGATTCGAGTCGAAACAAACATCCATATAAATGAGGAATTAAAAATTGATGTTTCCAAGGATTTTTTATTGGGGAAATTCAACTACAAAACAGACAGTTCATTTGTAAAAGTGCCTGCAAACTATTCAAGCAAAACACTATTTATAAAAAAGGTGGTTTGTGATTCTTTCATGAAAATGGCTGAAATGGCTAAAAAAGACTCCATACATTTAACAATCCTTTCGGGTACTAGGAATTTCAATGAGCAAAAAATCATTTGGGAGCGGAAATGGAAAAAGTTGAATGGCTTGAATGATACTCTAAAAGCAAAAAAGATTTTAGAGTTTAGTTCAATGCCCTCCACATCAAGACATCACTGGGGTACAGATGTCGATTTAAATAATTTAAATAATGCTTACTTTAATTCTGGTAAAGGATTTAAAGAATACCAATGGTTAAAAAACAATGCTAAAAAGTTCGGTTTTTTTCAACCCTATAAGACTAAGGAATTTGGAAGATCAGGGTATAATATGGAAAAGTGGCATTGGTCGTTTAGACCTTTATCAGAATTATATTTGAGTGCTTACAATGAACAAGTTGAGTACTCTGATATTTCTGACTTCCTTGGACATGAAATATCACAAACACTTTTAATCATTAAAAACTATGTCAACGGCATTGATGTGCGTTGAATTTTGGATCTAAATAGCTTCGTCCACAACCGACTCCACTTCTTGATTTTGTTTTGCAAGATTTCGTACATCTAAAAGTGTTTAGGAATTTACATGAAAATCACAACAAAAAAAGTTATTTTATTTATTATATTTAAAAAAAATTAAAAATGGAAAACTTAAGACCTAACGGACAAAGAGCAAAAACAGCCATCACTATGATTTGGGTTGTATTGATATTAGAAATAATTTCATTAATTTCTGGGTATTTACAATACGATTTGCTGCAAGTAGTTGCAAACGGTGGAGACATTTCAATAGAAGCTGCAGAATCCAACGATTTAAGAGAACAAGCTATTGGGATTGTTTATTTAATTGCATTTATAATCTCGGGTGTGACTTTTATTCAATGGTTTAGACGCGCATACTTTAATCTTCATTTGAAAGTAAATCATCTCTCTCATACAGAAGGTTGGGCTGCTGGAAGTTGGTTTGTCCCTATAATTAATCTGTACAGACCTTATCGGATAATGAAAGAATTATACAAAGAGACAAATGAACTGCTCATAAAAAAGGGCCTGTCAGTTAGTGGGAGTCTCACATCGAGCGCACTGGGTTTTTGGTGGGCATTTTGGATACTTAGCTCTATTTTGGGGCGATTTGTTTCTCGTATGAATGGAGAATCTATTGAAGAATTGATGACCAGTTCAGCACTGAGTATGATTTTAAATGTAGTTGGCATTCCACTTGCTTTAATTACAGTGAAAATAATTAGCGACTATTCTAATGCAGAACCACTATTAAACAAACTAAAAGACGAAGGAGAACCATCAATCTTACAAAACAACGGCTAAGAATATCTGTTGGTTAAAATAATATTGGGATTGCCGCGTCGTCAAAAACGACTCGTTATGACGTAATTCGTCGTCATTCTAACTACGGTCCATACATACAAGGCATGAGAAACAGCAGTACAAAAACAGTTTAACTCGTTTTGTATAATGTTTTACAGAGTACCTCTAAATCTTCAATTGAATTTTTTATAGTTTTTATAATCTTTTCAGGGCTTTTATTCCCCTTGACGGCTTTAAATAAGTCCATCACCTCTATATCTAAAGTATCAGCAAATTTACCGAGCATTTCAAAACTAGGTGTTTGAAAACCAGACACAATACGGTTTATACTAGTTTTAGACAAACCTACTTCAACCCCAAAACCCTCATAAGTGAAGCCTTTACTTTTAATTTGTTCTTTGATGTTTAAAAAATCCATAATTAATGTGTTTAAGTTTGCGTAAATGTACGCAATACGTAACTAATTAAAAAAAAGATTACATAACAGTTGATTGTTTTTTCCGTATTATGTATATTTGTAATTAAATAATATCGTAATACGTAACCCAAAACCTTAAAGCGATGACCCATCCTGCCAGAGAAATTATAATAGCAAACCGTAAAGCCATAGAAAACAGTTTAGCACCGCCTTACACCAAACATGAACACGCCACCGCAGAGGGTTGTACAACCGAATCTATGAGATATTGGAACTTTTTTTTAAACACCATGGAAGCCTACACCAAAAAAGAATATACCGATTCCGAAGGTTGCACCTTTTTAGAAGTGATCTTATGGAATCGGCTTTTACCAAAAACAGAGCATTTTACAAAACAAGAATACAGCAACACCTATGGTTTTAGTGAAACAAACTTGGTGTTATGGAACTAATGCCTGCCAGATGCTGAGCCATTCACCGAGGACGAAATAACCAACAGCAAAAAATAAATTCAAATGAACAAAGAGTTAGATGCATACACTATGTTATTGTCAAACAAAGATACCCAAACCAAGGGTGAAAAATTACCTTTCACAAAACAACAGTTTCACGAAGCCAACGAAGGGAACACTAGTTCGTTAATATTTGACTGGAACATAAGCTTACCAACCGCCGAACAATTTACTAAACTCGAACATTCCGAAGGCAGGCACTGCAACGCCATAGCCATAGCACATTGGAATATCGATTTACCACATGCCGAGCCCTACACCAAACAAGAACACGCCGCCGCCGTGGGTTGCGATCAATGTGAAAAAGAAGAGTGGAACGAGTTTTTGCCACATGCCGAGCCCTACACGGAAGCTGAAATAAACAAACTGCAAGTCAGTAACTATTAAATACCATGAATAAAAAAAGATTAACGGCTGACGAAATTTGGAGTGTAAACATGGAAGCTTCAAACAATGGTCAAAAAATTTTACCGTACACCAAAAAAGAACACTCAGAAGCCGAAGGATGCACAGCCGAGGCTATGAGATTTTGGAATGAATGTTTACCAGAAGCCGAACCTTACACCAAAGAGGAACACGCCACTGCCGAGGGATGTACAGTCGAGGCTAAGTCATTATGGAACTTAGTCGTATCAAACGCCGAGCAGTACACAAAAACAGAAATTAAAGCAAACAGCACAGGAAGTCAGTAGATATTAAATACAGAGTATAAAAAACGTCTGTCTAAGAACCAAAAAACCTATCATTCTGAACCTGACTACCGTCAGGCAGGTTTATTTCAGAATCTCAATTTACAGGGCGTATCATAGCCCCTGTAATTTTTACTGTGTGATATGTTATTTTATTGCACTACATTTGAATAACCAATTTAATTTTCCATGAAAAACTTTTTATTTACTTTTTTGACAGGCACTATAATGAGCTTTGGTCAAGTAGGCATCAACACAAACAGCCCTGATGCTTCTTCAGCATTAGAGATTGAATCTACCACTGGCGGAATTTTAATTCCACGACTCTTACAAACTGAGCGCGATGCGATTACAACTCCAGCAACCGGTCTAATGATCTTTCAAACAGATGTTACAGCTGGTTTTTATTTTTGGGATGGAGCGGCTTGGACTAAAATTAAAAACCAG
>Ga0209533_1003013_pt1 | contig 15056 bp, 10 predicted proteins | sample COG_04_FD_184748 | JGI IMG/M metagenome (GOLD analysis project Ga0209533, IMG submission 184748) | Pelagic Microbial community sample from North Sea - COGITO 998_met_04 (SPAdes) (version 2) | ecosystem: Environmental > Aquatic > Marine > Neritic zone/Coastal water | place: Helgoland, sampling...
TCTAAGGCTCTTATTTTCTAGGGCCTTTTTTATTTGACTCGCTATGTGTTTTGGATCGTGATTGTCTATGAATAAACCAATTTTATAGGTATTTATTATAGATTCAACTTCAATAATTTTACTAGCTAGTATGGGAGTGCCAGAATGAATGTAGTCAAACAACTTATTTGGTAAGCTAAACTTATAATTTATATTGGTGTCTTTGTCAAGCGTTATACCTAAGGCAGCATGCCGAGTGTGTTGCATCATTTCTTGGTAATCCATCCGGCTTTTAAACAGTACATTAGTCTCTAAATTAAGTTGTACAGTTCTTCGTTTTAGTTGGTCTATTACGTCTCCATTTCCAATGATAAGAAAGCATACATTTGGCAAATATTTCATGGCTTCTAATGCCTCTTCGATACCACGATCCATATTAATACCTGCACCTTGCGTAATTACAATGTCTATAGCTTCTGGTAATTCTAGTTCCTTTCTTGTTTTAGGATGCTCTAAATGTATTCTTTTAGGAATATTCCTCATTACTCTAAGCGCTTTATTGTAGTCTTTTTTATAGAGCGCTGCAATAGAATTATTAACCGTAAATAGGTACTTAAGTTTTGGGAAGATCCATTGTTCAATTAATTTCCACACCATTTTAACAATTGGCTTATTCTGAATCTCAGGTACACCAGTAAAATATTCATGAGTATCGTATACCAAAGGAATGTTACGTATTCTTGAGGCTAAATAGTTTGCGAGTAAGGTATCTAAATCATTGGCATGAAAAATAGTGGCTTTTGAAAAAAGCAGCACAAAAAAGAGCCTTATATTGTATTCGGCATAAAACAAAGGGCCCTTATTAAAAACCAGACGCATTCTTCGAGTTTTATAGGATCGATTTAGCGGTTGGCTATTGGGTAACATCCTGCCAATTAGCTCTATATCGAAATGCATTTCAGAAAGACTGTCGCATACTTTCTTTACCCTTTGGTCGGTAAACAAATCGTTGGTTACTGAAACAAGTACTCTTTTTTTCATTGCAACGAAGATAGTTAATCGAAAGTCAGTTTACAATTTACAAACGAGTATATTCGCACTTTAAAAAAAAATGAAACACTTTATTAGCTTGGTGTATTAAAGCTTTTTGTAAATTTGGCACACTAAATAATTTTTATGTCTGTAATTGAGGAATTGCGAAGAGAGGGAGAGATCTTTCAAGCCTATGAGTTGGCTAAAGAACGTTTAAAAACAAAACCCGATCAAGAGTTATTAAAGCGCGATTTTGGTAAAGTTTTAACCGATCTACTTCAAAAGAATTGTTTTCTGCCACAGGCCGACCAATTTTTTGATTATCTACAAGAGTTTTATGCACTTAATGTATCTGATCGCGATTCTGTTGTTCATGAAAATATTATGTGGCAGGTAGGGAAATTTATCAAGGAATTAACTAGGGCAGAAGCCCCTTCAGAGATTTTCGATAAACTTTACCAGTTCATAGCTCACGTTAATCTTCCGGCTCAAACCAGTTTGTTTACTTTTATAATGAGCTCTGTTTTGGAAACCAAAGAATTAAACAAGTCCCACGTTTCAGTTCTATTGAATTTAAGAGTTCGGAATTTGCCAGCGAATCATTTTGAGGCGATTAACGATGAGGGTGAGAAAAAACCATCTCTGGGTGAACTTGTTTTACTTACTATCTCCAAAGACTTATCAAATCAGGACAACCCATCCAAAGCGGATATTAAAATTTTACAAGAAGAGCTTGATTTTGTTGGGGAGCATTACAAAAACATACCCTACATAAATTACTACAAAGCAAAGGCTTACAATGCTATAGGAGATAAAGAAAATGCTACACTTTCTGTGTTGGCTTATCTAAAAAGAAGATCTAAAGAATATTTAGCTTGGGAGTTGTTGTCTGACATTAGTGAAGATAAAGAACAAAAAATACAAGCATTGTGTAAAACGGTTACTTGCCATACTAGGCCAGGTCAATTGATTCGTTCTCAAACCAAATTATTTTACATTTTACTTAAAGATAAGGAGTTTGCTGTTGCTAAATCGCTACATAAAACCATTACAGATTCTCGAAGAGAATTGGGCAAAAATTTAACTGATGAGTGGCGAAATTTCACTACTGAGTCATGGTTTAAGTCTGTCAAATACTCGATCAATCATGAGTACTATTGTTACAATAGATCAAAGCCAGTTGTAGCTTATGTTTTTGCAGACTGGAAAGCTCAAAATGGCGTTATATACGGTTTAAATTTAGCCAAAGATTTAGCGGAATTTGTTGTTGCCGATGATGTTCATGGCGCATTTAAGTTTTTTGGTGATACCTCCCTAAAAGTTGGAGATTTTGTTAGTTTAAAACTACAAAGAGTTGCCAATCATGAAGGGGTTAAGCACAAAGCATTGTATGTAGAAAAATCGGATAAGCGGCCCAAACGGACTATTTATAAGGTAGTAGAAGATGAAATTAGAGTGGAGGGTGAGCAGTATTTTGTTGGCTCTGTTTCTATTAATTTTAATTTTGCAGAATCTAAGGGATTTAATTTAGGTGATATCGTTAGAGTAAAAGCGGTTAAGTTGCCTTCGTCTAGATTTAAAGAAGCTGTCAAATGGAAAGTTTTATCACTAAACAAAAAAGGAGCTAATTAGCTCCTTTTTTATTGTTTAAGAAGTTTTCCGTTCTATCGGACACATTTTTTCTAATATCAAACCAGTATAAATTGTAATCTGCAACATGAAAATTTTTCATCCCTCTTAGTATTGACAATGGAATGCGGGGTTTTTCAATCCACAAGATATTGGTTTCTTTATTTAACCTTACTCTTAGGGCATTTTTGTAAACTGTTTTGTAATTAGACATGAGCAATCCTTTGTGATCTTTGAGAGAAGAAAAGCCCTCTTCTGTTGTCCACGTAATTGGATTAATCACAAAAGCATTTTTTCTATACGCATCAAAGTGATCACTGGGTGTGATTCCGTCTTTGTAACTTTGCCAACTGAGGAAACAATTGGATTGATTTTCTGTAAGACACGGTTTAATAGTAGCGAATTCATCTTTTTGAACCGACATACCTATTAGATAAGCAGCAACTAATTGATCTCTTAAATTTGTTTTATCTATATAGTCACGAATTAAAAAGGAAGCATGAGTTGTGCCCTGACTATGAGATGCTATAATAAAGGGTCTGCCCTTGTTGTAATGTTCCAAATAATATTCAAAAGCTCTTTTCACATCTTCATAAGCAAATAATATGGCTTCTCGTCCACCAACATCTAAATTATAGTAAGACTTTATATGAGCCTGTCTGTAGCGTGGTGCATAAATTTTACCGACGTTATTAAACACAGATGCTTGGTGTTTTATTGCCCAATAATCTGTTAGATAGTTGATGGATGAATGATTAACATTTGCATTCCATTCGGGTGTTTTTCGATCAAAAAAAGTTGTTGGGTGGACAAAGAATACGTCAATTTCACTTGAGTCTTGAGCGTTTTTAAGTGAGCTGTTCGGCACAAAGTCTGCGTAATCGTCTAGAAAAGGGAGTGCAGCCCAGTTCTTTGTTAGGCTATAATCAGTTTTTTTTTGATAAGGAATAGAGTTGAAAGAATGTTTAACATTGTAACTGGTAGAACATGAACTCAAAATGAGAAAGAAGGCGTATTTATGAATACTTAGCGTACTAAAGAATTCAAAAATGTAATTATTGTACTTCATTACCAGCCTATCGTATCGTTAAACTAAGTGTTTTTTTCGTGTCTAAAAATGCTTCATATACATCGCCAACTTCCATTTTACCTACCCCAGACGGAGTGCCAGTATAAATAAGATCTCCCTTTTTAAGGGTCATAAATTTTGAAACATATTCTATAATACTGTCAATGTCAAATAGCATTTGTGAAGGATTTCCTTCTTGAACTTTTTTGCCATTTTTTACTAAATAAAAATCAAATGTATCTAACGCTTCCTTTTTATACCATTTACCTATCGGGGCAGAACTGTCAAATCCTTTGGCTATTTCCCAAGGTAATCCTTTTTCTTTGCATTCTTGTTGTAAATCTCTTGCAGTTAAATCTAAGCCAACACTTACTTCATCATAGTATTTAGATGCAAATCTTTTTGAAATGGATTTTCCAACTTTTTTAATTTTCACAACGAATTCCAATTCGTAATGAATGTTTGAACTGTAAGGTGGTATATAAAATTCATTTGTTCTAAGTAAAGCGGTATCAGGCTTCATGAAAAATATAGGCTTATCTGGCACAGGATTATTTAGTTCCTTTGCATGATTACTATAATTTCGGCCTATACAAATGATTTTCATGATGCGTATACTTAGGAGTGTTTGACGGTTATGTTTAATTTACTTGTTTGTAGGTATATAGAAAATAATTAACCATTAAATTTTCTAAGTTTAATCGCTGTTAGTATTTTTTTAGTGTACAACGGAAAATCTGCATTTTGTATCCATCCATAATACCCTGGTTCTTTAGCCATAACCTCAAGAACTTTTTTCCCTTTGTGTTTGCCAAAGTTAAATATTTCATCACCTTGAGCATCGAACTTAATCATACCTGCCAGATCTGCATTGGGTTGTGTAGGTTCAGTAAAATCTGCTAAAAATTGAGAATCATTTTTTAATATTTCGTAACGCTCAACTTGAGCTTTTAATATTTCATAAGTTGCTCTTGTGTCTGCTTCAGCTCCGTGAGCTCCTATCAATTCTTTATTGCAGTAAAATTTATAAGCTGCAGTTAAGGTTCTGGGTTCCATTTTAAAAAAAACAGATTGTACATCAATAGATCTTCTATTTTTCATGTCAAAATCTATATCCGTTCTCAAAAATTCTTCTGCTATTAGGGGTAAGTCAAATCTATTAGAATTGTATCCAGACAGATCGGCATCTTTTATGAAATTATATATTTCTAAAGCTAAATCCCCAAACATCGGACAATCCTTAACCATATCGTCTGTGATACCATGTATGTCTGATGATTGTTTAGGAATGGGTATGCCTGGATTTATTCGCCAAGTTTTACAATCTTCTGTGCCATCTGGTGCAACTTTAAGCACGCAAATTTCAACAATTTTATCTTTCCCTACTTGTACGCCTGTTGTTTCTAGGTCGAAAAACGCTAATGGTCTGCTCAGTTTTAAGTTCATTTTTTAGGTAAATAAAAAAGCACCAACTTTTGTTGATGCTTTTGTGTTATATACTTGTTTTTGGATCAAAAGCTTCTAGGTAATCAGCAAACCGTTTTAAAAACTTTCCGCCAAGCGAACCATCCACAACTCTATGGTCGTAAGATAAGGAACAGAACATTTTGTGACGAATAGCAATTACATCGCCCATTTCTGTTTCTATAACGGCTGGTTTTTTAACAATTGCACCAACGGCCATAATGGCCACTTGTGGTTGGTTTATAATGGGTGTTCCCATTACATTACCAAAACCACCTACATTAGTCAAAGTAAAAGTTCCTCCAGCTATTTCATCTGGTTTTAATGTATTAGCACGGGCTCTTCTAGCTAAATCGTTAACGGTTTTGGTTAGACCAATCATATTTTTTTGATCAGCATCCTTAATTACAGGAACAATTAAGTTACCCGATGGCAATGCAGCAGCCATTCCAACATTAATGTGTTTTCTCTTTATGATATTGGTACCGTCAACAGCAACATTAATCATAGGGAAATCTTTAATTGCTTTTACAACGGCTTCAATAAATACGGGTGTAAACGTTATTTTTTCTCCTTCTTTGGCAAAAAAGGCATCTTTTACATTAGTTCTCCAAGTAACGATGTTGGTTACATCAGCTTCAACAAAAGAGGTAACGTGAGGAGAAACATGCTTAGACATTACCATATGATTGGCGATCATTTTACGCATGCGATCCATCTCTATAATTTCATCACCTTCCATAGCTGGAATAGTAGGAGATGAGATTTGAACAGTGGAAGATTGGCTAGCTGATGGCGTATTTATTTGCTGTGGAATGTTTGCTTTGGCTGAACTTCTATTGGTTAGGTAATTTAAAATATCTTTTTTGGTAACTCTATGGTCTTTACCTGTGCCTAAAATACTTTCTAACTCAGACATGCTCATGCCTTCTTGTTGTGCAATAGACCGAACTAAAGGTGAGAAAAATTTGTTTGAATCAGCTGCTTTTGGAAGAGTAGTAGTTTCCATAGCCTTTTCAACAATTTCTGAGGCTATTATCGCTTCTTTTGGAGCTTCAACATCTACCTCATCTACTTCATCTACAGAAGCAATAGCAGCACTTGAATCTGTTTCTATAATTGCTACTGCCTGTCCAACTTTAACTACATCGTCTTCAGTAAACAATTGCTCAACTAAAACACCTTCAACAGCTGATGGCACTTCAGAATCTACTTTATCTGTGGCTATTTCAAGAACGGATTCGTCCATTTCAATAGTTTCACCAACATTTTTAAGCCATTTAATAACGGTTGCTTCTGCAACACTTTCACCCATTTTAGGCATTATTAATTCTACTTTAGCCATAATATATATAATTTGTTGTATTTTATTTTTGCTCTGCAAACATACGATAAATGGATTTTATAGCAAGGTAAACTCTCCAGTAAAAAGCCTTAACCAAGTCTGGTAAGATTCCGTAACAGTATGTCAAAATCATTCTTTAATCGGTATTCTTTAGCATAGAGCATGTTAAGTTTTAGCAAAGTTCTTTCGGTGTAGTTTGTATTGTTTGGAACCGGACTAAACACGCCGTCTTTTAGAACTGGTAATGTTTTTGTAATACCTTTCTTGTGGTAAGAAACCCATGATTTACGACCTAAAAGTACCGAAACTATATTCCGTATTAATTTAAAAAAACTTTTATTTAGTACAATTAAAATGGGTAATATAAACAAGAATAATAGGGAGGAGCATACATCGAATACGCGCTTAATTCTTATGTTTTCTTGTTTTTTAATACTGTTCAAAGCATAGGCATAGTGCTCACCTTGTGTATTTATAGAATTTGACCCTATGACATACATACTTTCTTCTGGCGCAATTTTAAAATCTAAATCGTACTTGTCTATGATCGACATTTTAGATATGATATCTTGTGCAGGCATATCCTTTGAACAAAAGATCAACTCATCAATAGAATAAATACTTAAGGCTTCTTCCAGTTGATTTAATTGCCCAATGTATAGCTCATCTTTAAGTTGAGTTTTTTCTAAATGTATAAAGCCTATAAATCCAGTTTTAATAGCTGTTTGTTTAATCAATTCATAAACGCGTCTACACTCTTCTAAAGACCCAATAATAATGAATCTCTTTTGAAGAGTTTCACTCCATTGAAAGGATTTTATTTTTAGTACTTTAAATAAACTTCTGATCAGTGTTATGGCGATACCAGACCAAACACTACCTAGTAGAATAATAGCTCTAGAAAATCGGAATTGCTCAGGTAGTAAAGCGTACAAAGCGAGTAAGAAAAACAAACCGTACAGAGCGCCTTTAACTAATTTAGACAATTTAAAAGGTTGGTCATATACACCACATAATTTATCTATACCCAACCAAAAAACAATGTAAATTGGTATAATTATTTGCCAATAAATGTCTGGATAAGCACCGCCTTCTATATACCTATGATTGGTTTCCCAATAGTTCTTCAAATAAAACATTCCTAAGTAGATAATACTTGCATCAAACACGGGCAATGCAATGTTTTTTACAAACCTAGAAACAATAGAAGCAAAGGCTCTAATGTATATTGCCGTATTAATTAATGCACTGAAAATTCGAGCATTTTTTGAAGAGAAATGTTTTTTTGCAAATATAATCATCGCTTTATAAAAGATGAATACATAATTTAAACTCCCTTTTTTGGTGCTTTCTCCTTTGTAATGAATGATTCTAGTATCCGCAAAATAGTAGTTTTTGTAGCCTCCCAAAATTAATCTGTAAGAGAGGTCTATATCTTCCCCGTACATAAAAAAGTTTTCATCTAACAAACCAACTTTATCAAGTGCCTCCTTTCTTAATAGCATGAATGCTCCAGCTAAAATATCTGCTTCATTGGTTTCATTTTCGGGTAAATGTCCAAGGTGATAGGCTCCAAAACGCTTTGATTTAGGGAACATTTTAGACAGGCCAAATATTTTATAAAAAGCGACTGCTGGGGTGGGTAAACTTCTTTTAGATTCTGGTAAGAATTTTCCTTTTCCATCAACCATTTTAATACCTAAACCTCCTGCTTTGGGATTGGTTTCCATAAAAGACAAGCATTTTTCAAATGTATCTTCTTCAACAATTGTATCGGGGTTTAAAAGCAGACAAAACGATCCTTTAGCTATTCGAAGAGCTTGATTATTGGCAACAGAAAAACCAGTATTTTTTTTATTTGCTATGAGTTTAACCCAAGGAAATTTTGCTGTTACCATCTCTACAGAACGATCTACAGAGTTATTATCAACTACAAAAACTTCAGCTTCAATATTCTGAATGGCTTTATGTACCGATTGCAAACATTGTTCTAAAAAGTACTTTACATTGTAGTTTACAATAATGATGGATAACTTCATGCTGTTAGCTTTTTATAGCGTTTTCGTAAGGAAGTCTGTTTACGATAGATCTTCCTAAAGTAATTTCATCAGCGTATTCGAGCTCATCTCCAAAGGCAATTCCTCGTGCAATGGTAGAGACTTTAATGTCGTAGTTTTTTAATTTTTTAAATATGTAGAAATTTGTTGTGTCGCCTTCCATAGTGCTGCTTAAAGCAAAGATAATTTCATTTACCTCTCCATTGTCAACTTTTTTCAGCAAACTATCAATGGATAAATGTTGAGGTCCAACACCTTCCATAGGAGATATAACACCACCTAAAACGTGGTAAAGGCCTTTAAATTGTTGTGTGTTTTCTACAGCCATTACATCACGAATGTCTTCTACTATACAAAGAACAGAATCGTCTCTATTTGGGTTGGCGCACAATTGACATATTTCAAAATCTGATATGTTGTGGCATTTTGTACAATATTGAATCCCTTCTCGTAAGTCTACTATAGCATTAGAAAATCGTCTAACATCTTCTTTTTCACGCTTTAGTAGGTTTAAAACCAAACGCAAAGCAGTCTTTTTTCCTATACCTGGGAGTTTTGAAAACTCTTCTACGGCTTTTTCTAGTAGTTTTGATGAGAAATTCATACCCCAAAAATAGCTTTTTACCTTAAAGTATCAATAGTAAATTATATATTAGATTTTTTATAATTTCATCTATGACTCCAACTTTAATCATTGCTGTATTATCAGCTTACTTCGCTTTTCTTGTTTTAATTTCAAAACTTACCTCTAAAGATCAAGGAAATGAAACTTTTTTTATGGGAAAAAGACAATCTCCTTGGTATATTGTTGCTTTTGGAATGATTGGGGCAAGTCTCTCTGGAGTCACATTTATTTCTGTACCTGGTTGGGTGGCTTCAAGCCAATTTTCTTATGTTCAAATGGTGCTTGGTTATCTTGTTGGTTATGCTGTAATTGCCACTGTACTGATGCCTATTTATTACAAATTAAATTTAACTTCTATTTATACGTATCTAGAAGATCGTTTTGGCTTTTGGTCTTACAAATCGGGAGCGTTTTATTTCATTTTATCTCGAACTATTGGAGCAGCATTTCGTCTGTATCTAGTAGCTAATGTTTTGCAAGTTTTAGTTTTTGACTTTTGGGATGTACCTTTTGCTGTAACTGTAGCTTTAACCATTTTGTTAATTTGGCTTTACACACACAAAGCCGGAATAAAAACAATTATTTGGACGGATACATTACAAACGCTCTTTATGTTGATAGCAGTTGTTTTGTGTTTTTATTACGTTGCCGATGCCATGAATTTTAGTTTAAGCAAAGCTGTTTCTGAAATCTCAGCTTCTAAATACTCTAAAATGTTCTTTTTTGAAGATCTTCGTTCACCGTCATTTTTTCCTAAAAAGTTTTTGGCAGGTGCTTTTTTAGCCATCGTTATGACTGGTCTAGATCAAGATATGATGCAGAAGAATTTATCTTGCCCTACATTAAAAGATGCGCAAAAAAACATGTTTTGGTTTAGCGTTATTCTAGTTTTTGTTAATGTGTTGTTTTTAGCACTCGGTGCACTTCTTTACTTATTTGCATCTAGTAAAGGTATTGTAGCCTCTGGCGATGAATTGTTTGCTAGCGTTGCTATGCACGAATCTATGCCTTTGGTTGTTGGGTTGTTTTTTATTTTAGGTTTGGTTGCTGCGGCCTATTCTAGTGCTGATTCAGCATTAACGGCTCTGACAACGTCATTTTGTGTAGATTTTCTAAACGTCCAAAAAATGGAAGCCACGCAACAAGTTAAATTAAGAAAACGTACGCATGTGTTATTTTCAATACTGTTATTTCTTGTAATACTTTTATTTAAACTCATTAACGACGAAAGTGTGGTTTCTGCTTTATTTAAAGTAGCAGGATATACCTATGGTCCATTACTTGGGATGTATGCTTTTGGCCTATTTACCAGCTATAAAATTAAAGATCATTTCGTTATTCCTGTTGTTATTTTGGCGCCAATTTTAACCTATGTATTGCAATTAATTGCTCCAATTTTTTGGGGGTTTAGCTTTGGTTTTGAACTGTTAATTATTAACGGTTTAATTAGTTTTATAGGCTTGTTTTTTATTCGAACTAAGTCTAATTGATAGTTTAATGTGTAACATGTTGATGCGCTTAAAAGTTGACTTTTTTTTGTTAATAACATTTTAGGTAAAAACAGCAATCTCTAACTCATTTATATATAAAACTCTGTATTTTTAAAATCGATTTTGTATTGGTTTGTATTTAAGTATAAGCCAATTTATCAAAATAATTTTAACAGCTTTAATTTCATGTTTGTAAGAATATTTAGTGTGCTCATCATCTGTTTAGGTATGTTGGGGTTTTGGGGAAAAACTGTTTCTCCAATCCCACAGCCACCTATTATTCCACCTTATCTTTTAGCCGATTCACCTTGGGCAGATTCTCTAATTCAAACCTTAACTTTAGACGAGAAAATAGGTCAGTTATTTATGGTAGCTGCAAACGGAAGAAATACAGATGAAATTTATTACAAGTCAATCGACAGATTGATTGAGAATTACGGTTTAGGAGGTTTGATTTATTTTCAGTCCAATCCAACCGATCACACTTTATTGGTAAATCGTTTTCAATCTAAATCTAAAATACCTTTAATGAATGGTATTGATGGAGAATGGGGCTTAGCTATGCGTATAGACAGTTTAAAGCCTTACCCATGGAATATGACTCTTGGCGCAATTCAAGACGATTCACTTCTGTATGAAATGGGGGCTGCTATGGCTCAAGAATGCAAAACACTTGGCATTCATTTTAATTTTGCTCCCGTAGTAGATGTTAATTCTAATCCACTTAACCCTATTATTAATGCTCGTTCGTTCGGAGAAATCCCACAAAACGTCTCCTCAAAAGGTTTGGCTTTGATGCAAGGCCTACAAGATTCGGGTGTTTTAGCTTGTGCAAAGCATTTTCCCGGTCATGGCGACACGGAAACTGATTCTCATAAAACACTTCCTTTAATTAACCATTCAAAAGAAAGAATTGATTCTGTAGACGTACTTCCTTTTAAAGCGTTAATTGATGGAGGTGTAGCATCTGTTATGGTAGCTCATTTAAACATTCCGTCACTTGATTCTATTGCCAATAGAGCAAGTACTTTATCTCCTTACGTTGTAGATACCATGTTAAAACAACAATTGCATTTTAAGGGACTTACCTTTACGGATGCATTAAATATGAAAGGAGTAAGCTCTTATTATGAAAGTGGCGAACTAGAGGTTTCTGCACTTAAAGCTGGAAACGATGTTTTGCTTTTTCCTGAAGATATTCCAGCTGCTTTTAAAGCAATAAAAAAAGCGCTTGAAGACAGTGTTATAAATGAATCTAGACTAGATGAGTCTTGTATAAAAATTCTTAAAGCAAAAGAGTGGTTGGGTTTAAAAAAGTACAAGTCTTTAGATACTTTACGAGTATTGGAGCGTTCTCAAAGTAACCAAGGTAAATTTTTAGTAAATAGGTTGGAGCAAGCGGCATTAACTTTATTGAAAAACGAACAAAATAGTTTGCCTATTCAATACTTGAAAAACAAAGCTATTGCTGTACTTCCAATCGGAGGTTCCGATTCAGCATCTTTTATTACACAGTTGAAACGTTACGGTGCCATAACATTATTTAATCCAAAAGTTCACAAAGCATCCGATTTTGATCAGCTTATTATTTCCGTACATAAATCAACAAAGTCGCCCTGGAAATCTTACGAAATTTCAAATCAAGACAAACAACTCATTGCTCAATTATCCAAACAAACAGCTGTTTCACTTGTTTTGTTTGCCAATCCTTACAGTTTGCTTAACGCCCAATTTACAACTGATGTTGGTGCTATTATAGTTGCTTATCAAAACACACAATCAATGCAATCTTTAGCTGCCCAAAGTATTTTTGGAGCTTTTCCGATTACGGGTAAATTACCTGTGAGTTTGAGTAGTGCTTACAAAGCTGGTGCTGGTCTAACCACTAAAAGTTTAGACCGCCTTAAATACACCCAGGTCGAAGAAGTATTTATGAATAGAGATACACTCTCGTTGATTGATTCCATTGCACATGACGCCATACGAATGAAAGCTACTCCTGGATGCCAGGTATTGATTGCTAAAAGCGGTAAAGTAGTTTACAATAAGTGTTTTGGATACCATACCTACGATAGCCTTGTTCCTGTAAATGAATTTGATGTTTATGATATTGCATCCATCACTAAAATTGCTGCAACATTACCCATACTAATGCAAAAGGTTGATGCTCATACTTTTGATCTAGATAAGCCCTTTATTAATTATTTATCCGTTGACGATACTTGTTCAAAAGCCAAGATAACAAGCAGAGAAGTTTTAGCGCATCAAGCACAACTATGGCCTTGGATTCCTTTTTACAAGGAAACAGTAAGCGATACCGGACTCCCAGATCCTATGCTTTATTCTAAAGTTAAATCAGATTCATTTCAAGTAGAAGTAGCTGCTGATTTATTTATGAAGAACGAATACTTAGATACAGTTCTAAACAAAGTTATTTACTCTAAAATGAGCGAAGAAAAAGGGTATAAATACAGCGATATAGGGTATTATATGCTGAAGCATATAATAGAAAACCAAGAAGAATCTTCATTAAAATATTTAGTTCAAGATCGATTATATGAAGATTTAGGCGCAAATTATTTAACCTATCATCCTTTAGAAAAGTTTGCTGAATCGACTGTAATCCCAACAGAAAAAGACGATTACTTCAGACATCAATTGCTAAAGGGTTATGTACATGATCCTGGAGCAGCAATGCAAAATGGAGTCGGCGGTCACGCAGGATTGTTTTCTAATGCAAATGATTTAGCTAAGCTAATGCAAATGTATTTGAATTTAGGATCTTATGGAGGTAAACGTTATATAAAAGAGTCAACTCTCAAAGAATTTACTTCTTGCCAATATTGCAATACTGACAATCGTCGCGGAATTGGTTTCGACAAACCCGTTATTGACGATTCAGATGGGCCAACGTGTAAAGAAGCAAGCCCACGTAGTTATGGACATTCCGGTTTCACAGGTACTATAACATGGGCAGATCCAGAACACGAATTGGTTTATGTATTTTTGTCAAATCGAATTCATCCTTCTGCTGAGAATCACCTCTTAATTAGAGAAAATATTCGTACCAGAATTCAAGAAATAATATACAAATCTATAGAATAGTATGAAAATAGGAATTGTTTGTTACCCTACATTTGGAGGTAGTGGAATTGTAGCTACAGAGCTAGGTAAAGCCTTAGCTGTTAAAGGTCATGAAGTACATTTTATAGCTTACAGACAACCTGTTCGATTAAATACTTTAAATAACATCTATTTTCATGAAGTTAGAGTAGCTGAGTACCCACTCTTTGAATACCCACCCTATGAACTAGGCTTAGCATGCAAACTATTCGATGTAGTGAAATTTGAAAAACTAGATCTATTGCATGTTCATTATGCTATACCTCATGCCTATGTTGCTTATTTAACCAAGCAGATGCTTGCAGAGGAAGGTATTAAAATACCTGTTGTAACTACGCTCCATGGAACAGACATTACTTTAGTTGGTAAAAGTCCTGGTTTGGCTCCAGCCGTAAGTTTCTCTATCAATCATTCTGATGTGGTTACAGCAGTATCAAATGATCTTAAGGCTGAAACTTTGGCTTCTTTCGCTGTTCGTAAAGAAATTCAGGTGATTCCAAACTTTATTGACTTCAAAATACATCATACTGTATTTGATAAAGATTTGCATAACTATTATGCGCCTTCTGGCGAGAAGATATTAATTCACGTATCAAACTTTAGACCCGTTAAACGAGTTACCGACGTTATTAAAATTTTCGCAAATATTAGACAAAAGATGCCTGTTAAATTAGTGATGGTAGGCGATGGCCCAGACAGGGATAATGCTGAGTATTTATGCAGAGAACTAGGCTATTGCGACGATGTAAAGTTTTTAGGTAAATCAAAAGATATACCCAAAATATTAGCTATTGCAGATTTATTTATTCTACCATCAGAAAAAGAAAGTTTTGGATTGGTAGCATTAGAAGCAATGGCAGCACATGTCCCCGTAATTTCAACCAATATTGGTGGTTTATCTGAAGTTAATATTGATGGAGCTACTGGTTTTACCTCAGCAGTGGGAGATGTTAAGAAAATGTCTGACGATGCCATCTCGTTATTGTCAAATGAGCCTATGTATAAAGAGTTTGCTCTTAATGCATTTAATGTTTCTAAGCAGTACGATATTGAACGAGTTATGCCTCTTTATGAAAATGCCTATCAAATAGCTTTAAATAAATAATATGTGGGAACTTAAAAACAATCAACTAGTAAGAGCGTATCAATTTAATTCTTTTGAAGATGCTATAGATTTTATAAATCGGATTGCAGCTATCTGTTCTAAAGAGAATCATCATCCAAAAATAGTGAATACTTACAC
>Ga0209533_1003015_pt1 | contig 15055 bp, 17 predicted proteins | sample COG_04_FD_184748 | JGI IMG/M metagenome (GOLD analysis project Ga0209533, IMG submission 184748) | Pelagic Microbial community sample from North Sea - COGITO 998_met_04 (SPAdes) (version 2) | ecosystem: Environmental > Aquatic > Marine > Neritic zone/Coastal water | place: Helgoland, sampling...
CAAACAGAAAAAACACTATGAAAAAGAATAAACCAGTATTAGTAATCGGAGACACTCACTGCCCAGCCATGCTAGACGGCTATATCCCATTCCTCAAGAAGATCCACAAGAAACATGGCTGCGGTCGGGTCGTTCACATTGGCGATCTCGTAGACTGGAACAGCATTTCGTTCCACGAGAAGTGTCCGTCGATGCCATCCCCAGCGGAGGAGTTCAAAAAGGCATACAAGCAGGTTCAAAGGCTCCACAAGGCGTTCCCGAAGGTTGACTACATGATTGGCAACCACAGTTCGCTCCCTGCTCGTAAGGCTCGTATGATTGGCCTCCCCGATGAGGTGATGGTGCAGTTTGGGGAACTCTGGGGGCTCGACGGCTGGACTATTCACCCGCGCTACGCAGACCTCGTTATCGACGACGTAGTTTATCGCCACGGAGACAAGGGCAAAGGAGGAGCAAATGCCGCCCATAAGAACGCCATCTGCGAGTTCAAGTCGGTCGTCCAAGGTCACCTCCACGCACAGGCTGGTGTCGTATACCACGCCAATCAAAATGACTGCATCTTCGGAATGCAAGTTGGCTGCGGTGTTGACCATACCAACCCAGCAATGGCCTACGGCAAGGTCTACAGCAACAAGCCGATCGTCGGCTGTGGTGTTGTCTACAGCAGCAAGCTCGCTTATATGGAGCCAATGTTCCTGTAGTCGAATAAAAAGAAGCGCCAACTGTCAGAACCCCTTGACAGTTGGCGAAAACTAGTATATACTACCACCAGTAGCACAAATTATCAATCAAAATTATTATGAAAATTACAATTACAGATCCAGATTACGAAGTAAGTATCGAGTCCGCAGAGGGCGACGTTAATATCACTCAAGCCACTGAGATGGTGCGAGCCGCTTTAGTCGGTGTTGGCTTCCATCCAGATTCGGTAGCTGCCCATATTCCATCCGAGGAAGAGTTAGACGATATTATCGCTGATATTCTCAACTCCCTTTAAAATTTCATTCATAGTGTGGTTGGTTGCCACGTGTTGTGTTAAAGCCAGTCTCTTCGGAGGCTGGCTTTTTTGTGTTTAGGCAAGCAAAAGCCGCACCAGAGTCAATCTGTGTGCGGCTTTGTTATTTGTAGTCAGCCTTGGCATCGTTTAAGAGCCTGAGATGCCCTACACGGGCTTTGAATTACTTACGAGGGGTAGGTGTCCAGTAATACTACCGAGGGGCTTGTGCGGCCTGTGAGGGCTGTTCCTCGACCTTCATGCTTTCTTGGACGTATGCCGAGAAGGTCGGGTCTTTTGCCATTTCATCCGTAATGGCATCCATTCCCCTGCGAGTTCCCATTGCCGTGTAGAAGAGCTTATTGATCGTGTTTTGATCTACGTTGCTCTCCTTGAGGCTTCGCTTGAGCATCATCCGAGTGAGGGGAGATGTGTGGATGACACTTAGCATCTTGCGGCCAATCCATCTCGGCAACTGTGGTGAGACGAACAGCATATTTGGCGTTCCACTGGCTCCAGTCGATGTGACGAACCGACCAATGCTTTCCTTGGCTGTGTCGCGTATCTCAGCGGAAGACAGCAGCCATTTGTTCAATACCTCAAGATCCGCCACTGCATCCTTACCTATCAGCGACTCCCATTGCGCTCTTTCCGCGGAGTTATTGAGAATCGTGTGCATGGTCTCTGGCTCCCATAGTGCTTCTCGACCAGTCGCCTTTCCAGAGCGTTGAGCCTTGGCTGATTTAGCCCCAGCCTTTTCCAACAGGGCATCATAGCCACTTCGACTCAAAGACTTTCTGGCGCGATCACTTGGCAAACGATCCATAAGCTTTTGAATCTGCCCTGGTTTTAGCTTAGAAATATCGCCAATAAAATGGTGAATATCCTCTGGTGCTGGCATTTCGCCCTTAGCTACTTTGGACAGAACATTCTTACGTGCCGCAGCAAGCTTCTTTTCTGTCTTAGACTTCTCCGCAATTGCTCTGAGCGCTTTTGCCCTAGCCTTTGGCTCGAAGCCTTCCATTACCATCTTTACCTCATCGGCGGTGATAGTTGCCTTCCCCTTGCCAGACTTCAAGGCTCGGTTGATTGCGTCGATGTCAGAAATTGCCTTAGCAGATCCGCCCTTCGATGTCTTGTATAGTTCGGCTAGGACGTTTTTATCAAACTTAATCTCTCCACCGCCAGCATCATTTATAATCTTGTCGAGGTAGGACTTCTTCAGGGAGCCAAGACTAACACCAGAGTCAATCGAGTCTTTGACCGCGGCTCTGGTTGCAAATGTCCTTGCTAGAACATTCTCCCCGCGAGCGCCAACCGCCCCAGCAGATCCACCCGCTACGCTTGACAGGTTCGCAGCGCGGTCGCCGTCAAAGAACGGAAGCATTTTGTTCTTGTAATTCTTCCTAGCAGCCCTATGCGCATCTCTAGCCGCCTTTCCCGCCCCGCGACCACCAAGCTTCGTTGGGGGACCTGCGGCATCATCTACAAGCTTGTCTAGCTTCTTGCCGATCTTTTGCAATTGAAACTCTGTCTGCGTCACATTGTACTTCTTTTTATAATTAACCTTGTCGGTAACTCCGCGAACAAAGCGATCAAGCTCACGGAAGGTTAAATCCTCTGGATTGTCTGCAATTCTCTTGCGGAGCAACTTGACCGCAGTTAATTCTGGAGAATCTGGCGCAAGTGCTTCATCATCAATTCGACTGAGAACCTTCTGGACAGCAGAAACTGGCGTATTTGCTTGCTGCGTGTCGGTTAGGCTGTATGCCCTTTCGTATAAATCTTTATTGATAGCTTCATTCTTGGCGAGCCCAGCCGCCTGCTGATTGCGAATGTCATCTCCCATGGTTGACTCAAGGCGTTGGCGACCTTTGGTCAGTTTTTTGATGCCAGCCTCGGCTTGGTCGCGCATAGCTTTAAGCTCTACTTCACGCTCGTTCGTAAGCTTTTGCTTGATTGACCGCTTCTGACCTTCGGTTTGGTTTTTAGCAAGTGCCTCTGCGTCTATGCGCTGTGCGTCCATCTTAGCTACGCGCTGCTCATAGGCATCGATAAGCTTAAACTGGCGGTCTGCGACGTTTTGCATTACATCCTCAATGGGTTCAATCGAAGCCTCTTCTCCGCGAAGAACCTTGGATAGTTTGCTAATCTCGTCTCTCTGTAAGCCATATGCAGCAGCCTCTCGACCCTCTGGGTCAATGCCAGCGCGAATACTTTGCTTGAGCGACTGGTCGGTGCTAGTTTCCTGTGCAGCAGTAAGATTAACGTCTCCGCCAAGTCTGGCCGCAAGGCCATCAAGCTCGCTAGTGAGTTCCGCAGCTCCCCTTTCAATTGTTCTCTTTCCGATTGCCTTCGACACAAACCTGCCGCCGACGCCCGTCACTAGGTCGATTGGCACACCAATGGCAGCCTCAATTCCTCGACGCTTAAAACTTTCTCCGAGTCGTAGATCCTCGTCAGATGCAGCACGAACAGCCGTGTCCTGCCCTACGCCAGCAGCAAGACCGCCAAGTGCCGCAGCACCAGCCATGAGTGGTATTGAAGCACCACCTGTTGCTACAGCCGCGCCAACAGCACCAGCGATTGGAAGTGCAGATCCAGCAATGTCTGCCGTGAAATCAGCAAATGACGCACCCTGCTCGTCAACCATTGTCATCTTTTTTGAGTCAGGATCTCGGAAAAACATCTTTGAAGTTCCGCCAACGTCCAGCATAGCAACGCCATCCTTGCCGTAAGTATCCTCCAATTGCTTCATCTTGTCAGCATCTGTCGGCTGCATACTGAGCTTTGTGCGATTCCAGAAGCTCATTCCAGAGTCGATGTCCACATTGTCACTAGAAACCCCAAGGGCAGCAGCAGATAGTTGCTGTATGCGCTTTCTTTCGGTTGCCTTGTCTACTTCCGAGAAGTCTGCGTTTTGCTTAAACTTTCCAGTGCTAAGTTGCTCTTCAGCATCTTTTCTGGCAGCAGCAAACAACTGAGGCATATCGTCCTCGGTTGGCATAGATTCACCATTAACCCTGATTTTTAATCCAGTTTCGTTGTCTTCTAAGTCAAATGTAGCCATATTATTAATCTATTACTGCGGTTGCTGTGAATCGGCCATTAGCAGTTGTTACCGATTTGCCAGATGGAGCTTGATTTGATTGACCCTGAGCTTGTTTACTGCCCATCATTGATCCGTAGACACTATCGGCAGCTTCCTTGCCATACTCGGCGGCGTGTGTGTTGTATGCATTTTGAATTATTCCCTCAAAACGCTCATTTAACTGCTTTAGATTTTGTCGAACCAATTTTGAATCCGTAAACGGGTCTAAGGTAGCAAATTGATTTGTAAGGACCTTAAGCTCTTCCGTGTTCAATGCACCAAATCCAGTTGAACCCGTTGGCGAGTTGGCTTTTAGCTCCATCATTGCATTTAGGGCAACGTTAGATTTGAGGAACGCAAAGTCAGCCTCTTGGGCGTCAGCTTCAGATCCCTTCCAGAAGGATGCGGCTTTTCCAACCATGTCCGTCGAGAAAAACCCATCGAGTCTACCCGATGCTCGACCCATTACATCTCGCATATCAGCCACCGAACTAGCCAACCCCCTGCCCACTGACTCTGCTTTAGCTTCTGCTGTTTTAGCTTCCTTGGCTTCGGTCAAACTTGTATCGTACAGTTCTTTGGCATCCTTGGTTATCTCATACTCAAACTTTCCCTCGTTGAATTTCTGGGAACGAAGTTTTAGCTGTTGGTCAAACGTTAAGTCACCACCCTCAAGTGGTTCTCCAGTATTGCGATCAATGCCATTTAACGCAGCAACCTTGTCGCCACGAGCAATGTCACTCGCACTAGCACCTCGTTGGTTTGCCTTAGCGATGTCGCGGCGATCTGCATCGCTCATACCATCGCCACGAGCTGCACGACGTTCGCGGTCGGTCACCGTACCTGCTGCACGTTCTTGAGCCTCACCAAAGTCTGGTCGAGCTGCTTGACGTGCTTCGCGGTCTGCTGATGCTTGTTGGAAGTCAGCTTGCTCTGGAAATAAAGCATCTGTGCGAGCTTGATTCTGCTCTGGTGTCTCACCTGCCACTGAAGCGGCTTGACGGCGGAACCTACCCTGTGGGTCTTGGACTTGAACGGAGGCCGCTGAAGGGTCATCACGACCCGCCATGTAGTCTGTTAGCGACTGACCTTCATACTTAGGCTTGAAACCAGCCAAGTTTTTACCACCAGCATTCTGGATAGTGCTAGGAAGCTGTGCTTGTGGTGCTTCTGTGTCTTGCTGTTGAATCTCATCAACTGTACTTTGATCTAGGGAGTTGACTCCATATTGAGTTCTGTATGGGTCTTCTGGTTGAGCCTGTGACACTGCTTGACCAAAGTTTTGATTTCCAGCCGCTGCAATTTCCGATGACGTAACACCGAACGGATCTACCGATAATGCTTCCACTTGAGCCTTGCCTTGATTCTCAAATTCTGAAGCTCCCGTCCCCTTAAGGATTTCGTTTACTACTGGAATAAAGCTGTCGGTGCGATCTGCTGGAATTGGCGTATTGCCGCCAAACGAAAATCCGCCACCCATTGGCTTAAACGCTTCTTTTTCAACACCACCAACCGTCTCGCCAGATGCAACGATGTCAGCATTTATACGTGCGAGTCGATCTTCAATCCTAGCGCGTTCCGTTGCGTCCTGCACATCCTGCGGTACGGTCGGCTCACTGACTCCTACGGATGGCGCAAAGGGGTTGTCCGTAACTAGGCTTGGTGGCGCTTGAACGGCAGGTGCTGCCGCTAACACGTCTGTCTGTGCCATTGGATCAACCGCTGCCTCCATTGGATTAGGCGCTGCTGCTTGCGAGAACGGGCTTTGCACTGCTGGTGCTTGACCAACCGTGTCCACGACGGATTCCATTGGTGCTGGTGCGCTAAAGCCCTCCTGCTCACGTTTCTTCTTTTGCATCTCGTCGAATGCTGTTAAAAATGCTGATTGTTCTGCCATAATATGTTTTCTATTTTTAGTTTAGCCTATGTGTCAAGTTAGTTTAATGGAAATGCCCTGTTAAGTGCTTCGCGGCGTTTTTTGCAGCCTCCGCATTCTTGGATGTTAGTCCCAGCTACCCTGTCAATTGCTCTAGCTAAGGGTTGTACTATGCGTTCTACGCGATCACCTAGTCCACGCTGACGAATCCTGCGTTCTATTATTTCTTTTTTACGAGCCAGTAATTCTAATTTGTTTTTATTTTCATCCATCACTTAACTGTACTCAACTGGCTCAATGCTGGTAATGTGCGGATGCTTACTTGAGTCATATGGATCATAACCCTCCCACATTCCATAAAAAGTAATTCCCTCAAAATTAACTGTATCGACGTGTCGCCAACCATATTGATCGCCGTCTGGATTTAGAAGACTGCTTGCATCAAATGTGAAATACCACATTTGCCAGTAATCTAAAAAGTAATCACTGTCAGCAACTATATAGACCTCGATAGCAGGGGATGGAAAAGAATAAAAATCCTCTCCTATTTCGCTAAGATTAAAATTACTATCAATACCATCACCAGAATCATCTATTGTTGGCTTAAATCTAACATCTACACCGCAGTAGGCATTTACAAAATCGATGGTATAGCAAGGCTCCCCTTCCGTTCCTTCAAAGTAAAAACTAGTGCCATCATCAGCACTGGGGATTGTATTTTCACGATACCAAGGATGCTTGGTGCTAGTAAATTTATAAGGATCATTAGGATCAGGTATAGTCTTATAGTAAAATTGGCAAACACGATCCCTGGGTTCTGATAGCTCAAGTTTATCTATTTTTATAGTGAAAGTTGGAGGATCGCACTCTTCAGATTTGGTATTTGTATACTGACAAAAAACATTAATTGTTCCGATATTATAGAAACAATTCATTAATTCAGTATAGGTTATTCCATTAGATGGAGTTAATTCTGGATCTTCCAGCAGACAGTTATTAAAACCATTTCCTGCACCCAAAAATGTGAATGGTTCGGCGGTTGGCATTATGGTGCGTCCTCCTTAAACAAAAACTGCCCGCTAACTGGAGATCCATTCACGCAGATAATAACCGCCGTTTCGACGTAGCCATTTGGTAAGCCACCACCACCACCACTGCCACCCGTATCTCCTCCAGTCGAGCTAACCGTCCCATTGTAGCCCACTAGATCTTCCGTAGCCGTCTCTGGCTTCGGTGTTTTGTAAAGCTCAGCAAATTGCTCTTTTATTTCTCTTCGTTCCCCTGCGCTTGTAGCTCTCTGAAGGGCTTCCTTCATTTCCCCTCGACTTGCCCTTGCCTTGTTGCGCTCAGCCCGTTTTACCTTGTTTTCTGCTGCGCTTTTTGCGTTAGCCGCGTTGCGTTCTGCTCTGCTTTGAATTGGCATTAGCTTAGTGTGTAATTTGTTTTGCGATAATATTGAGTTCCATCAATGCTTTGGAAAATAGGCACAACATTTGAATCATAAATGCCCGTAGTCGGCACATCTGTATCCACGCTTCCGCTTAGGTTGATCGTCTTACTTATACTCTGGGAGTAAAATGTTCCATTATCATCCTGCAACGCTGACGCTGAGCTTGACACAGCAATGGCAGCTGGGTCTGAAGGCCACTTTGACGCAGATCGAACGTAATACGGTAAGGGGGTCTGATTGATGTCAATGGCCTGTCTATATAAAACACCACTACCACTATTTTTCACCTTAGATGGCGATCTAGTGATATTAATATCAGTCATGGACGTGTAAATTCCGCTGAGGTTATAGGCTACAACAGCATCAGCACTAGCAGATGTTTCAATAGTCACGTCAACCCGCGCATTTAGCTTTCCAACTGCTGGCGGCTTCATGGTGGCATACGCCGTCGCTCCAGATACATCTCCAGAAAGGACAGACGTGAACATGTCCACCACGCCTGGTTGCTTTACGTCGATAGACTCCTCATATGAGCTAAGAGTTCCATCGGACGGGTCTCCGTCAGCCAAATTTGAAATTGAAGTGTAGCGATAGGTGGTGTAACCCAGAATGTCGCTTTTCAGCTTACTAATGATAATTCCAGGCATTGACACAGGCTCCTCACCAAACGCTTGCCATACATGTTGCTTGGAATTTGGAATGCTCGATGGCCCTTGCCCTTCTTCCTTTGACAAAATTCCACGTTCAAACCAAACCTCAGTAAGCTCCCATTTAGCGTCGGTTTCCTCAATGTTAAATTCACCTAAATATAAAGTAGTTCCTCCGCTTGTTATAGTAGTTGTCCCAATAACATTAGCGTATACGGTGTCTGGGAGGGCAACGAAGGTGCGTGAGACCCTCTTCAAGCCGTTTAGCTCATAATCAATATCCTCGGCCTTTTCTTCCACCCAAGAGGCTGTGAGCGTCTCGTAGGTGAGCTTAACGCGCTTGTCGCCCACTGATGGAATGTAGACATACTCAGTCTCAACAAGGCGCATATCTGGGTAAACGGATGCTGGAATTGCTTCCCAGCCTTCCGATACCCCAGAGCCAAAGTTTGTGTCTTGCAAGATGCCGTAATCGGGCAAGATCGACGAGATGTTGTCATAATACCAGTCTTCCTTGGGACTATTGTTGTCGCACAGAAACTCTAGCTTGAAGCGACCGTTCCACAACTTTTCAATTGCAGGTGCGTCGTTGGTGACCTTTAGTCTAATTGTACCTTGATTTGACATGATTTATCGTGCCTCTACATTGAATTGTGAACCATCCTCAAGTGTGCAGTTTGCTGCGGAGCTTGTGTTTACTATTTCCCAGAAAACAATGTCATTTTGATTGAGTTCGACGTAGGTAGTTGCGTCATAATATGCAACGTCACGAGCGCCTTGAAGGTTGTTTACCACGCGAGTTTGTGAAAACACTAGGGTCTGTGCGCCATCATCTTTAATCAGGCGAATCTCGTATGAATCACCACTTGTACCCTCTACGACGAAGTCAAATGTCACGCGGAACTGTCTAGGGTCATTCCCCGTGTGTCGAAGTTGACCGTTAGCTGGGCTATCAAAGTGGACAAGGTCATAGGGAACCCAAGTGCCAGCGATTACGGATGCAGTATTAATTGCAGATATAACTGTCTCTGCTTCAATTGCTAAAGCACTTACGCCACCGACAAAAGTATTTTTTAGCCCGACATTATCGCGCCATGCCGAGCATAGGTCGGTCGCACCCACGTTTGGCGTGATGTTTGCGTCATTTGCACTATTAGCACCATCCCTAGTGATGATTGCACCCTGGATTTGGAGTGTGCTTGGGTTCGGAAAATTGGTCGGGGAGAAGTCACAGAACGCTGCCAGCGTGGGCAGGTCGCAGTTAATGTCTGTCAAGAAGCGAGACTGCATTACAAATCCAGTACCCGCCGAAAACAGTGGAGCTGTCATTGTCCCAGCTAGGCTGCGAACGATTGATGTAGTGATACGATAGCCACCCAACCAAGCTCCCTTTAGTGTCAAGCTAGGGGAACCGCCGAATCGCCCGCTGCCCTCTTCAAGACCTTGGCGGTAGTTATCTACAGTGCCGAGGGATGAACAGTTATTGAAGTTGATCCGAGCAAACTCAAAAGCATCAAAGCCAGTTGCACTCACTAGGTCAAACACCTGCGAGCCAGCGCCGCTTACGGTAAAGCCCAGGTCCTTGCTAAGCAGGTTACCACTACCGCCCACTGGTGATGTAAACATTGTGTATCCATCGGCAGATGATATGAGCTGGCATACGTCAAATGTCGTGCCAATCAACGATAAACCACCTGGCGGAACATCAATGGACTGGCTGCCCATGTCAATAATCCCATCAATTTGATAAACCTTATCGCTGACGAGTACGCCAGCAAGATCTGATGCCTCTTTTACGTATATCACCGAGTCCAACTTGGAACTCTGCGATCCAACGATCTCCCAGTTTGTTCCGTCCGAAACAATTGAGATTGCTTCATCCTTGGATGTTAGCGGTAATGTTAACGCACCGTCAATTGTCTCAGTTCCGTTTGGGTCTATGGTGACGAGGTAGGTTATGCCAGTGCGCTTGACGGTTAAGCTCCAGCCAGATCCTAGTGTTGCTGCGCTGGGTAGGTTGATCGTAACATTACCGCCAATAGCAGTATCGTCCACTGTAAGAATTTCATCGGTTGAAAGAACCGTGTATGGCGTAACGCCAACGGCAGTAACCGCGCTAGATACATTGTCTCGGAAGCCTAGGTTTGTTCGCGCCGTTGTCGCATCCGATGCTCCAGTGCCACCATCGGTTAATGCTACGTCCGTTCCACCAGCTACGTAACCCCCGTTGGCGGCAATGTTTGTTGCGTCGGTTACGTCAGCCAATGCTTCAATGCCGTCAAGCTTGGTTTCGTCTGCCGTAGTAAACGATGCTGTCGTTGCATCTAAGGTTGCGCTGTGGGCTTGTACGTCTGTTCCAATTTCAACACCAAGGTTTGTTCGTGATGTAGGCGCGTCACCTAGATCACTCAAGTTGGTAGACTTGCGAAGGAATAAATCTGATACTACGGGTACTTGCTCGCTGGTGCTTCCGTCGGCTTGATAGTTTTCAATCAGATCCCACAGCTCAATTGTTGCTGTTCCAGTAGGAATAATAACAGACTCAGGCTTTGAGCCGTCGATTGTAATCTCAAGGACGCTTGGCTTGCCGCTGTCGCCGTTAGTCCATACGTCAATCGAAAAGTCGCCATTGGCATCCGTCTGAACCGAGTCAACGCTCTGCGCCACTGTTGCCGTTGCTCCAGAGTCTGTGCCGAGCTGAACTAGGCGGAAGGTGATCCACTTGTTTGCGAGGGCTGTGTTGTTTACCCCGTTAATTGTCCCTGTAATTGTAGTAGTAGCCATTATTAAGTTTGTAAATATGTTTTAGCAGCTAGAACCGCCGCCTTGTGATACTCTGGTGAATTGTCAATACTTGTGTGATCGTAGTCGTATGTTCGCTCTCTGCAGATTGATTTACCACCAACCAGCTTGTCTCCGTCTAAATGATCTCCTCGTTGGGACACCCATCCCACTACTTTAACATTCTTGTCAAGTTTGATCTTCCTGTCGAACAATGCCCACCACCTGCCGAGGATTGTCGGGCTATGGTACACAGGATCGCAAGCAACCACGCTCACGTCGCACTGAAGGCGTTTCGATAGCTGGGGCATACCATACCCGCCTCCCCAACTGTAACAGCATATAAGGACTTCTGTGGGCTTCAGGCTGTTGATGTATTTGGCGTACTTCTTCCAGTCCGTATTCCACTCCTTTAACTGAACCATGGCGTGTTCGCCCTCGCAGATGTCATCAAGTAACCGAAGCTCGCGCCACAATTGCTTGGAACCAGTATTTTGGTGGTTCTTTTGGGTGAATCCGCTGATGACTACGATTATCTTCACTTGGTTTTGGGTAGGGTTAATACGCGCTGTAGGCGAAAGTCGAACATCATGCTGTTCCCGTCTTGGTCATTGACTATCGTAATACTGCCGTTTTCGGTGCAATACATCGTCAATGTGCCTAGCTTCTTGCCAATTGGCTTCTCCGTGGCGCATCCAGTTAGGAGTAGTGTCAGGATGAGCAGTAGTTTCATGGCAATAGTGGGACGTCGAGGGCCGCATCAACGGATTTCTCAATTGCGTTTCCCGCGCCAGACGGTGAGTAGATGTACACGTCGCCATTGTAGGCGCAGCCAGATAGGATTAGTGTTGATGCGAGTATTAGCTTTTTCATTGATTTGTATTTCTGTGTACTACGTCTAAGACTTTGTTTGAGAGTTCTTCGATGCCCTTTTGCCTACCCCTTAGCTCGCCGAGGTCAGATGCCATTTTATTGTGATCCCTGTGAAGCGACATTACTGTCCTAAACAGGAAGGCAATCGCGGTGGTCATTGCCGCCGCCGCACCTACTATTAGGTTAATGAATGTCGCTGGGTCCATGGCACTACAGACTAGCCATGCTGATGATAAGTACGTAACTGATGCCGATAAAGTATGAAGCAACCAGCAACCTGTTGATGAGCTTGACGTTCTTTAGGGACGACATTTCAGCCGCCTTGATGTGGCAAAACGCAGCAAATATGCCGAGTCCCTGCCTGAAGAACACGTTGAAGTATACGCCAACCTCGGTCAGTTGGTGGAATATCGCAGACTCCCCCATGAAGGAAGCCGTCCACGGAAGGAACCAGTATGAGTTATCTATTGCAGACCCAAGGAATCCACCCACGACACCGAGAATGAACCATTGGTGAGCGTCTCGGCTGTCTTCTTTAAGTGCAGCGCGTGCAGCGGGGAGCCACAGATACACCACCGCCGCCGCCAGTAAGACGGTCGGTATGGTCATTATAAGGGAGAGCGTTTCCGCTATGTGGTGTATTCCTAAATCCATCGTGTTTTAATATACTGTGTATGACGAAAGGTCGCCAACTGTGACGGTGTGTCCAGTGATGTCGCCTTGAAGTGTGTCGAGAGTGGTAATCATTGCGTTAAGCTCTGAGACTAGACCTCCGTAGAATGGGCCATTGCCAGCACCAAAGAACGTAGACAGCAACCACAGCTCAGATCCGATGACTGCAAAGATCGGGTTGCCAGAGTCTCCGACTATGATTGGGTCGTAGAATGCTAGGCGGTGCGGTATTGTCGGCGCTCCGTAAGCCATCGTTGGATTGGTGTTTTGTATCTTTGTAATAAGATCAAGGGCAATGCCGTTTTCGCTAAAGTCCATTGCCAGCAGCGGAAGTGCTGCGGCTGCGGCAGTGGTTGCACCAGCGGGTAAATATGTCTCGTAGCCGTCTGGGAATATCTTACACGGTGTGATTGAGGCTGGAAGGTCTGAGTCTAGCAGGATCATCCAAGAATCCGTGCCTTGGCCATTGCTGAAAATACGATCAGCCTGAACAACTGTTCTGGTGATGACTGTGTTGTCAGATGCAATAAAGCGAATTGTTGCCCCAACTGGGATGGGATAGTGGTTTGCGCAGACTGCGTGTCTTGGTGTAATTGCTGTCCCAGCACGTCGAGTGCCTCCAGTAGAGTTCCAAGGCGAAGCGCAGGTGAGTGCCTCTGCGTGTGTCCCTTGCAGGAAGAAGCTCGTGTTGCGGACGTATGGGTCTTGGGTTGTGTAAACCTTCTGCTGTGTTGCTGGGTTAGCTACGATCAGTGCGTCGTCCATTGGGTCGGACAGTGCCTTGCGTGCGCTACCAGCTACTCCACCTTCGATGACATCAACGACCGATGCACCCGAAAGTGTGAGTGTCACGCTGACAGTCCGTGTGGCCGTCGCTGTGCCGCTAGTTGCCAAGATAGTGATAATTGCACTGGCAGTAGATTCTGGTGCTACCATGAACACTACCTGACCATCAGGTGCTACGTTGATCTCGGTTGGGTTGTCAGATGAGTAGGCAAATGAGATAGGGTCGTCGTTCAGTGAGTAGGTGACAATTGGGATGAGCGTGACTTGCTCGCCAGTGGAAGCTGTGGTAAACCGCTCCCCTTCCTTGTCGTCCTCTGTGTATGGTGCGCTTATGTCTGGAGAGATCTGCGTAGGCTCACGAAACTGGTCTATTTCAAACCAGAGACGGAGGACTTTGCCCTCGTTAATTAATACTGTTCCGAGTGTTGCCACGTTAATCTAGTGTTTCAATATTTACTGAAGATACTTCATTTAAGACAGTGTACAAAATAGGAGTGTCGTAAGTGTATGTCACCAATACTTCGCTGTCTGTATCATTGTAAATATCAACACTGAGTTCATAAGCCGCCTTCTGTGCGGTAGCCAATACACTAAAATAGCTGATAGTAAAATCAAACGTATAAGAAGATACACTGGGTAATGCCGACGAAAGCATTGATGTAACTGATGGCTGGGGTAAGAATTGAGATGACTTCGCCAAGAACCCCTTAATTACCGCACTGCCACTTACGTTTACTGTAATATTGCCTGAAGTCGTAGGTGGGGATAGTTCATTTAAGACTCCATGTATTGTCACTCTTGACCAACCCTTTCTTTTAATGGCCACTGGAGCTGATGTCGCCAATGGCTGATTGGCTATGATTCCTCCAGTAGTCCACGATTGTGGAAGTGTCACGTAGTCAACTAAACCAACGTCTGGTAAGTTTAAATAAAGCTTTCCGCCACTGGTCAACGTTTGATAAGTGGACGGGGTGACAAATCGAACGATATTATTAGTGTCCGAGTTTACCATCACTTGCCCAACAGTAGCCGTGGTAACCGCATCAATCTCGGCAGTTGTTCCCGATGGTGGCACAAAGCCTCCGAACTCTACCGTATCAGTAGCACCAAGCTCTAGGTTAGTCCGAGCAACTGATGCCGTAGCTGTAAGCTCAGACAGATTGTTTGCTGCCAACAGATCACCACTGCCACCACCACTGATATTAGTAATCAAGCTGCCGTCCAGAGCAGGATATTTCCCGTCAGCGGTTGCTACAATAGCGTTGTCTGGCTGGTTTCCCTTTGCCGCCCATACTGACTCGATTGATGTGGTGTTTTGTGGCATAGATTAAACTTCTTCTGTTGGTGGGATTAACGCGATGAACTCTGCCTTACCGCTGATTCATCCGCTACGGTCTGACGGGCAATCATACGCTCAAAGAGACGAGCCTGATGGTCGGCCTGTGCCGCGATCATCTTCATTACGAAGCCGCTTACGCCCCCGCCTAGCATTGCTAATAGTTCTGGTGTCATAGGTTATTTATCCTTGAGTTCCTTGATTACCTTGACTGCGGATGCAGTTATATAGACTAGAGTAGCAAGACCCACGACTAGTCCTAGAAGTTCGTTAATATGCCCCAGTTCGATAGTAGCAATAAAGCCCCCTGTGCCAATGGTTGACTTGTAAATAATGTCGTGCATTATACTTCTTCCTCTGGTTCAGGTGGTAGCAGTGCTAGGAATGCAGCTTTGTCTACGACTTCGCATTCTTCCAGTTTCGCTTGGTCAAGCATCTCCCACAGTTCGTGGTAGATACCGCCTGCGCCGACCTCTGTGTAAAGGTCACAGCAAGCACCGTAGCGTCCGTCAATCAACAGCACTGGGCTGATGTGATTGCTAGTAGTCA
>Ga0209533_1003019_pt1 | contig 15045 bp, 26 predicted proteins | sample COG_04_FD_184748 | JGI IMG/M metagenome (GOLD analysis project Ga0209533, IMG submission 184748) | Pelagic Microbial community sample from North Sea - COGITO 998_met_04 (SPAdes) (version 2) | ecosystem: Environmental > Aquatic > Marine > Neritic zone/Coastal water | place: Helgoland, sampling...
GGCTGCCCGGGACCAGGAATTCAACCTCCCACACAAAATTATAGCTGGCTCTGTGACTCTTACGAAGACCAAAACCCTTTAGGTCGTAGGAACGTAACAGTGACGTGGGAGGAAGTACGTACGCGAGTAGACGGCAGTTTATTAAAATCTCCTGCTTATAGAGTAGTAGTACGATACTCCTGCCTTGACTTTGTTACCGGCAAATATAATGTAATTAGAGAAGAGCTGAACTTAAACGAGAACTTTATACGAAAAACGCTTGTAGCCCCCAAAAAGTACGACCTTTTAATCTATACGGTAGATGAACTAGGTCAAGAGTCTGAAGGTACGCGATATAGGCTGGACTTCTAATAAAAATAGTTCTTGACAGATGCTGCTGAATTTGCTATAATATCCGCATATAAACAATTAACCGAGCAATAAATGAATTTATTTTACTTAGATCAAGACCTAGACAAATGTGCAGAGTATCATGTTGATAAGCACATTGTAAAAATGCCGCTTGAAGTTGCACAGCTAATGTGCACAGCTATCTGGGTAGACAAACATTTAGGCTTCGTGCCCCGTGCTCTCACAAAAGATGAGAGTGCCATACTGAACAATCTCAAGAAAGAGATCAAGCATCTGCCTCCAACAGAGAGACCCCTCACCCCATACCTCCCAATGATGTATAATCATCCTTGCACGATATGGGTGAGGTCTAGTCTCGATAATTTTGAGTGGACGCACTGCTACGGCAATGCTCTTAACGAGGAATATACGTACCGTTATGGCAAACGCCACAAATCCATAGACGTAGTAAATGCTTTGCCAGACCCTGAAAACATGGATCGAGTAGGCTTTACTACGTTCGGGCTTGCTATGCCCGAAGACTTAAAAGATTATGATAACCCTATACAGTCCTACCGAGACTACTATCATCTAGACAAAGCAACCTTTGCTAGTTGGAAGTACCGAGAAAAACCGCCTTGGTGGAACGAACACTATGCAGACTATGAAAAGAGGATAACAGCGACATGACGTGGAATTATAGAGTATTTGAGAAAAAGCACGAGGAAAGAGTGTTTAAAACGGAGGAAGGGGAAAGAAGAGAGCCTTGGAGTAGCTTTGATATTCGTGAGGTTTTCTACGAAACAGACGGCGAAATCTACGCATATACAGATCCGATAGCCCCTTACGGAGAAACCCTAGAAGAATTAGAGACCGAACTTCATTTGTTTCTAGAGGCGCTTAAGAAGCCTCCCCTAACTAAAGACTGTGTTAGAAGGGTAGACGATGAGTAGCTGCAAGCGCTGTGGAGACGATATGTTGGGAGATGGCTATACACTACCTCTGCACTGCGTCAATGCTTTAGAGGAAGATTGGAACGGGCTGGGCAACTATCTAGACACATTAGAGAGTGACACTCTCTTAACGTACAGAGAGCTGATCAGCGATTTTGAAAAAGAATATGGTAAAGGAGAAGACGAATGACTGAATATACACCTGACAACTGGGTCGTACTGAAGATACCCACAGAGACTGATGTCATCTACAAAGTCTTAGCAGGATGGAGTGGTGGTTATCTTGATGGTGACTCTTGGCGCATGAACAGCGGTATCACGGGTGTAGAGAAACAGGCATATCTGTATGGATTCTATGGTAGTTCTGGTTCTGTGTATTGGTGCCATCAAGGAGGTTACGGGTTGCGTATGAATAACGCTGGCGTGTATAATCAACTTAAAGAACGCTTTGGGGATGCAGTTGAACTGATGCCTAAAGACACAGATTGGAGTAAATTAGTATAATGGGTAGCTGCAAGCGCTGTGGAGACGATATGTTGGGAGATGGCTATACACTACCTCTGCACTGCGTCAATGCTTTAGAAGAAGATTGGTGGTATTCCGCCCCTGATAGCGGACCGTATTATTGCGATTTTGAGGAGACAGAGGATGACTGAGGAAAAAATGATTAAAGTAAGCGGAGTGCCTTACAGCGTCCCCGCTTCTAGCGTAGGTAAAAAATATGATGGAGAAAAGCCGAGAATGTATCTACTACCCCCAAAGGCAACAGTAGAAGTAGCAAAAGTATTGACTTATGGTGCAGAGAAGTACGATGAAGATAACTGGCGTAAGCTAGATAATCTGCAGAACCGCTACTCAGGCGCTACGCTTCGTCATATCTTTGCTCACCTAGACGGGGAGTATGTAGACGAAGAAACTGGCTGCAGCCATCTAGCACACGCAATCTGCTACTTAATGTTTAAATTGGAAGAGGAGCTAGAGAATGGCTGGAAGGATTAAGAAAAAAGAACACGAGAACTTAACAGAGACTAACATCAAGCATGTTATAGCTCTGTTGAATCCCGAAGAAGGTAAGCCTATCACCAAGAAGGAAGCCTGTAACGTTCTAAAGATTTCGTATAACACGGCTAGACTGAATAAAATTATTGCCGACTATCACGAACAGGCGGAGTACAGAGAGACTCGTAAAAACCAGAACAAAGGTAAAGCAGCTACTAAGTTTGAAATACAGGAGGCCTGTGAAGAGTACCTAAAAGGCGAGAACATTACTAATATTGCTAAACGACTCTACCGATCGGCGGGGTTTGTAAAAGCATTGCTAGAAAAGGTAGGGGTACCCACTCGACCCTCTGGAAAAGAAGAACGGGCAACAACTAGCCTAGTGCCCGATAGCTGTATTGCTGATACGTTTAACGAGGGTGAGTTAGCTTGGTCAGCTCGCTATCACGCAGTAGTAGTGGTAGGCAAAGAAATCACAGTAAATTTTGCAAAGTGCCTGAGAGGCACAGATTACGAGCAAAAGTATGGTTCCAAATGCTATAGCATTGTAGTAAAAGAGAATAGCGAGAGTGATTTTGTAACAGGAGGATATTCAGCATTCTCCCTAGCATATGACTTAGCCAAACTAGAGCACTTACGAGAGTACGGAGTAAAAATTGAAAATATATAATCTTAGCAAAAATATATGCTTTATTCGCCTTTCTTGCGAGAAAAGTACAAAACTCTACCTTATTATAGGGTCTGGTAAAGTTAGGCAGCTAACCCTGCCACGAGCAGGCGCGGCCTTGCGCTCTTTACAAAAGAAGGCGGGGGCTTTAGACCCTAGACCGCAATACTATTGGCGTTCTGAGACTGATTGTGACCATATGCACGTAGAGTTTGCAGAGCGTTTCCCAAACGCATGGACTGCAAAGAGACAAATGGAAGAAGCTTGGGACAACCGAGAAGGTTTCCTGCACTTTGAAAAGATTACTCGTGAAGAATACTACAAGTATAAAGATGAGTGTATCTCAGAAGATAGGGCAGCTAGAGATGCTGGGTATTAAAAAATAGTTCTTGACTTATGCTGCTTAAATCTGTATAATATCAATTATAAAATCAAATGAGGAAAGATTATGGGAGACCGATTTTATAAGCAACAACTACAACGCCTTGGAGCTTGTCCAGGGTCTAACCAACGAACGAGGAAAAGAAATATGTCATGGGATCAAGATAAGAAAGACGCAGTAGTAGCAGCTTACGAGAAAGCTAATCCTACACCCGAAACATCTGTAGAAATCACTAAAGACTTAGCAGATGAATTTAACGAATCACCTAATGGAGTACGTATGGTACTTTCCAAAGCTGGCGTATACGTTAAGAAAGCCCCCGCCTCTGGTGCTAGTAAGTCTAGCGGCACTGGAACAACTCGTGTATCGAAAGCTGACGCCCAAGCAGCTTTATCTGCAGCCATTGTAGATGCCGGACACGAAGTAGATGAAGATGTAGTTAGTAAATTGACTGGCAAAGCCGCCGTCTATTTCACTAAAGTACTTGCTCCTGTAGTAGAAGACTAAGCCATATGCCCGATCCCTGCACTGCATATCGGGCTTTCTTTCATAAGGAGAAGTAATGAATAAGTCCGAGTTAGTAGAAAAAGTGAATAGTTATGGCGACGCTATCATAACCTACCGTTCCGAAAAAAGCAATAAGTTAAAGTATAACGTCTGCACGTTAGACTTTTCTACGCCTTATATAAAAGCAAAAAAGAGTAGGGCTAGAAAGGTAGACAATGCTGTTTTGTTTTTCTGCTGGGACACAGACTCTTACCGCCTACTATACCCTGAAAGGGTCACCTCTGTGGTGCCTTTATCGAGCGTATTAAAAAATGACAGACTTTAGTCATGTTCTTCATCAAGATGATATAAAACATGAACAGATACGTCTTACTGTCTCAGAGTTTCGAGGAGTAGAGTATTTAGGAGTTCGTAAGTTTTATATGAGTTTTGACGAAGAGTGGTGTGCAGGAAACGAGGGCGTAACTATGCCTCTATCTATAGAAAACTCCCGCGCTCTTTTAGAGGGAATCATAAAAGTGTTGGCTTTGGCAGAGTCGCAGGAGTTAATACAAGACTATTTTGGAGATATTCTTCAAAAAACTCTTGACATCACGTCCAAAAATCAGTTATAATATATCTTTAAATATAAAAGGTAACTTTAAATGGAAAACCAAAAGTTCTTAGACTCGCTTGCTGCAGCGTACTACGAGGGCGAGCCTCTCGTTTCTGATGCTGAGTGGGATCATCTAGCGGAAACATATCAGTATAATGCTGTAGGCTACAGGCCGACTGATGGTGTGCCTCATACTTTTCCAATGTTTTCCCTCCAGAAGTGCTATGACATTGCCAAGGCTCCTTTCAGCCCTCTACACGGGGTCGCAGTGACTCCAAAACTAGACGGGGCTGCTGTTAGTTTGTTGTACGTTGATGGAAAGTTAGTATTAGGACTAACTAGAGGCGATGGAGTGTTGGGCAGGGACATCACGGAGAAGATGAGGATACTAGCTCCCGAAACCTTTAGCCACCCCTACGCTATGATACAGGTAACGGGAGAAGTAGTAGCCCCTAAAACTATTCCCAACGCTAGGAATTATGCTTCGGGGGCACTAAACCTTAAAGATATTAGGGAGTTTGAACAGCGAAAGCTACAGTTTATCGCCTACGATATTCAAAGCCATACACGTATCTGGGCAAATTGGGAGGCTAAGATGCTTGCCCTACACAATGAGTATTTTTGTGTAGTTAATGATGTCCACACGGACTGGACAACGCTTTTTCCTACTGACGGAGTAGTCTTCCGTATAAATAATGAAAGAGACTTTGAGAAGGCTGGGTATACTTCTAACCACCCAAAAGGTGCTTTTGCTTTAAAAGAGCAGCAAGAAGGCGTACGCACAAAACTAAATGACGTTGTATGGCAAGTAGGAAAGTCAGGAGCTGTAAGCCCTGTAGCAATCTTAGAGCCTGTCAAAGTAGGGGATGCTGTAGTAAGTCGAGCTACTCTTCACAACATGGAGTACATAAACTCCCTTAACCTAGAGATAGGTTGCGAAGTAGAAATTATTCGTTCAGGGGAGATTATTCCTAGAGTAGTTCGTAGGGTATGCTAGTATTAGACAACTTTCTCTCGCCAGATGCCTTAGCTAAGCTAAACGACAGGGCGTTATGGCAAACCTTAGCCAGTAAAGAGACTAACTACTGTACTTCGTGTCGGAGCAACCTAGAACACCCGTGGGAACGCCTGGCCAACGAAATATCCACAAGAGTTTTTCCTGGGGAGGGGAGCCGCCTAGAGTATTGGGCTAATGTTTTGATCTCGGGGGAAGACTTGGACTGGCACAAAGACAAGGACGAAACTTTGTATGAAAAAACCGGAAGTATCGTCTGCCCCCAAGCAGGGGCAGTTTTTTATGGGTACCCTCACGAGGTTCTAGGGGGTCTGCTACAGGTGAAACACAATGCTATAGAAACGGAGACTCTACTACCTATATATAATAGATTGATACTGTTTGATATTTCTAAGGATCATAGGGTATCTCCTGTAGTAGCAGGAACCCGATACGGCTTCCAAGTCAACCTATGGTAACCAGATAAAAAATAGTTCTTGACTTTTACCTTAATTATCTATATAATAGCTTTTCAGAAATTGGAGAAATAAGTAATGCAACAAATCATACCACCCACAACTTGCCCTTCGTGCGATTCGGTGCTTGATGTTGTAAATCATGTTCTCTACTGTAGAGAAATATCTTGTGCTGCACAGGCAACTAAAAAGATTGAAAACTTCGCTAAGACCCTCAAAGTTAAGGGGCTTGGCCCCAAAGCTATCCAAAAGTTGGGGGTTGCAACTTCACAAGAGTTGTACTCATTAACTAAAGATGAGCTTGGACTTCTGTTACAATCAGAGCGAATTGGCGATAAAATCTTTGTTGAACTACAGCAATCAAAAAACGCACCCCTTAATTTAGTTTTACCCGCGCTTAGTATTCCTTTAATCGGGAACACCGCCTCTAGTAAACTTGCAAAAGTCTGTTTAACCTTAGACGACATCACAGACGAGACTTGTAGAGAGGCGGGGCTTGGCCCCAAAGCTACCGAAAACTTAATGAATTACTTGGAAAACAATATGGTGTCTTTACGAGCCTTTCCGTTCTCCTTTAAATTCGACAAGCCTAGGGAAGTAAAGCAGTCTAGCGGCGTAGTTTGTATCTCAGGGAAGCTTAAAAGCTTCGAAACAAAAGCCAAGGCCTCTGAGAGCCTAGAACAAAATGGCTTTACCGTAAAATCCACCTTAACTAAAGATGTTACTATACTCATCAATGAGAGCGGAATTGAATCAGCAAAGACAGCAAAAGCTAGAAAGGCTGGAGTGTCTATAGTAACTAATCTTAAAGAATTCTTAGGAGAATTAAATAATGGCACAACCTAAATGGACAGACGAGCGTACAAACGCTTTAGTAGAATTTGTAAGTGATGAATCACCCGTTTCACAAACAACCGTAGCAGAAGCTGCAGTAGCTTTAGGCGCAAGCGCTCGTTCAATTTCTAGCAAGTTGCGAAAAATTGGATACGAAGTAGAATTAGCGTCAGCAGCTAGCTCTAGCAAATTCACTCAGGCTCAGGCAGACACACTAGCTGCTTTTGTTTCTGACAATAGCGGTGAGTACACTTACGCTGAAATCGCAGCAAACTTTGAAGGCGGAGAATTTTCTGCTAAATCTGTGCAAGGTAAAATCCTTTCTATGGAGCTAACCGAGCACGTAAAGCCAGCCCCAAAGGTCGAAAGCGTTAAGAGCTACACAGACGCAGAAGAAGATACTTTCGTTTCTTTGTGTGAAGCAGGCAACTTCATTGAAGACATAGCAGAAGCTTTAGGCAAATCTATAAACAGCGCTCGCGGCAAAGCTCTTAGCTTGCTCAAAGCAAACCGTATTGCTTCAATCCCCAAACAAGCTGTTGTTAAAGGCGCTACTAAAGCTGACCCTTTCGCGGACTTGACTGATGTTGCTGCAATGACTGTTGAACAGATCGCAGAAACGATTGGTAAAACTGCACGAGGCGTAAAAACTATGCTAACTCGTAGAGGTTTAGTCGCCTCCGATTACGACGGTGCTTCTAAGAAAGAAAAAGCACAAGGCTAGTTTAATATAATAAAATTCCAGCGTCCTAGCGGCGCTGGTTTTTTACGCTTTTTATTTCGGGAGAATTTGATTGAACATCGCAAGTGCTTTAATAAAGCAAGTTATAGAGTTACAGGACTTCGAAACCTGGACTTCTGTACGTAAGCACTACTTACCTGCGGAGTATCACTCTCTGTTCAAAGTGATAGACTCGCATTGTGAGAAATTTCACAAGATGCCGACGATGGAAGAGCTTAGATTCGAGATCCGAGATAATGCAACGAAAGAAAAACTATTCGCTGTAGATGCTGTTGAAGTAGAAGCCGATGCTTTCATGCTTCTAGAGTACTTGAAGAACGAATATGCTCAGACGGAAATAATTGACTCTCTTAGCGAGTACGTAGAGAGCTCGATGAGTTTCGAAGACGCTCAGGAATCTGTAGATCATCTACACCAAATAGTGTTAGATATAGAAGATAAAGTAGAGCTAGAAAAGCCTGCTGATAGTATGCAGCGTATAAAACTATTTGAAGACGAAGATTCATTAGGCAGGTACGTAGCCTTAGGATTAAATTCCGAATACGACCAACAAATTCAGTTTTCTCCTAGAGATTTAGTTCTTATAGGCGGAAAACGCGGTGCAGGCAAGTCCTTGACCTGTGCCAATATAGCGAACAACACGTATGCTCAAGGTAAAAGCGCCATCTATTTTACTATAGAGATGGATAGTCGAGCTATACTACAGAGATGTTGTTCCGTAGCTACAGGCATTCCCTACGGCAGATTAAAACTCAAGAACCTTAACGTGATGGAGTGGGAGAAAGTAGCCAACTGGTGGGCTAATCGTTTTGTTGAGGGACAAGAAAAAATAAAAGAGTACAAAGAGAATAGAGACTTTGAACGCTTTCACCACTCTTTAACTACTTCCTGCGAACTACACCCAAAACACCAATTAGATGTTGTATATGATGCTTCCTTAACGCTATCTAAGATACGTGCAGAGCTAGACAAGAAGTCAAAAACGCTAGACTTAGGCGTAATAATAGTTGACTACATCAACCAAGTTAAGCGCTCTAGTATGCCTCATAGGAACGGTCAGTATGATTGGACAGAACAGATAGAGGTAAGCAAGGCTTTGAAGTGCATGGCTCAGGAATACGAAGTACCTGTCATATCCCCCTATCAGATAGATGCGACAGGAGAGGCTCGATTCGCCAAAGGTATTCTAGATGCTGCGGATGCCGCCTATACTCTAGACGCACATGACAAAGAAGATAACTGCATGACCTTTAACTGTGTAAAAATGCGAGACAATGAAGAGCTTTCCTTTACCTCTGAAGTTGACTGGGCAAGCTTAAAGATTGGCCCAGACTCCGCCCTAACCCCCTCCCAGAGGGAGGATGCCGAGGAGGATGCTGAGAGTCCGCACGATATATAAATAATTCTTGACTTTTACCGCTTAATTTGTTATAATATATTTTCAAATTTTTAGAGGAGACTTAAATGATAGTTATAGGCAGTAATAATTACAGCTATTCAGGCAGAAAGCGCAACAGGGTCGCTCAAGTAAAAAAAGCCCCTGCCGCTTTTCGTCCTATTGTACCTGTACAAACCTACCGCAGAGACACCGAGTATTACCCTTCCGTAGATGCCACGGCTATAGTAGATATGCCAGATCAATCTTTTAAGCAAAAAATATCTAGTACGTATACTGTAGCCCCTGCGTATAACAAGGGTGCGTATCAAGTAATACCTAGAGATGGCGTGAAAGATATTGGGAGATAGCATGAAACAAATTCATAACTGCGTACTGTGTGAGCAGTTTAGAGACACATATAGAATAAATAATGTGGGGTGGCTTTGTCCGCCTTGCTACGAAAAGCGTGAGTGCACTAGTTGCGGCATATTCGTAGGACTAGAAAAAGTAATTAACAAACATACTCTCTGCGAGCGTTGTGAGCGTATGAGACAAAAATATTCAACAAACCAGGAGAACACCAATGCCAGTAAAATTTAGACAAACTCAAAAAGTATACGACCGCGCTACAAAGAAAACTACCGTACAAAACTTTTATATGCGAAATACGCCTACAGCCGAGCTTTTAGTCGAGCTGGAGCGCGCTATACCAAAAGTAAAACAAAAAATCCGTAATGAATTAGTGAGTCGCAACGTACAAGTATGAACGTAGAACAACTCCTAGCCAAGGAAGACATTTATTTTATGCCTAAAGGCAGAGACTATTTAGTCTCCTGCCTTAACCCTGAACACGCAGATAGAAACCCTAGTATGCGTATTGATCAGATAACAGGCATTTTTCAATGTTTTTCTTGTGAGTTTAAAGGCAATCTTTTCGACCACTTCGGAGAACAAGCTAATGCCTTGCAAATACGACGGGAAAACTTTAAGCGCTTGCTTCAGTTAAAAAGATCAGAGAGTGTCGGCATAAAACTGCCTGTAGATAGAGTAGCTTTTAACCAAGACTGGAGAAACATAAAAGTAAAAACGTACAGAAAGTTTGAAGCATTTACTCATCACGAGACCGACTTCATTGGACGAGTAGTCTTTCCTATCATTGATAGTACGGGAAAGACCGTAGGCGCTATAGGCAGGCATATGGGACAAGAAACTCCCAAGTATAAAGTTATACCTCCAGGAGCCACACTTCCTTTCTACCCTGTAGTAGAGCCTATCCAAGGTTCAATTATACTAGTAGAAGGTATATTTGATGCTCTTAACCTGCATGACAAAGGACTAACAAACGCAGTATCTGCCTTAGGCACTAAAACCATAAGCAAGAAAAAGCTGGAGCTTTTAAAAATGCAAGGGGTTGATAGTATTATAATTATGCTAGACAGCGATGAAGCAGGGCAGGCAGCCGCTAAAAAGACTGAAGAGCTTTGTGAAGAAGTAGGAATTTTGACAAAGAATATTGTATTAAGAAATAATGACCCTGGCGAATTGCCAGCCGCCAGCGTTAAAAAACTAAAGGAAAAACTATATGACTAAAGTAGCAATAGTAGAAACCAAGCCCAGCAGAAACAATTTTAAATATTTCTTTGGCGAACACTTTTCTTTTGCCCAATACTACCTATGCTCAGATGCTAGTATTAAGAAAGTTCTAAAGCGAGACTGCGATATAGATATAGACGTAGATGCGTATGACTGGGTAATTTTAGTAGGCTCTGATGCGCTTAAATTTTTTACTGAACAGAACTCTGTTACCGAATATTCGGGCAAGGTAGTAAACGAAAAGTTTCTTGCAGCTATCAACCCCGCTATGTTAGCTTTTAAGCCTGAAGCAAAGCCTCTTTGGGAAGAAACTTGTGCAAGCATTATTAAGTATGTGGCCGGAGATATAGAGGACTTTATTATTGATGAAAGCATCGCTTTCGGCATACAGGATACTCCTACGCTTATACAGTATCTTCGAGATGCTATAGCGCATCCAAACTTTTATATTGCTCTTGATTCCGAGACTTGTGCTCTTTACCCTCGCAACGGCCATATTCTAGGATTCTCTTTGTCGTACAAGGCCGATTATGGCTGTTATGTAGACACAGAGTGTGTAGACGAGGAGGCGGAAGGGTTAATGCAAGAGCTCTTTAACAAGAAAGCAGTAATCTTTCATAACGCAAAGTTTGACTTGGCGTTTTTTGAGTATCACTTTAACTTTAAGTTCCCTAGCTTTCACGATACTATGCTACTGCATTACGTGGCGGACGAGAATGCTAGACACGGACTAAAAGAGTTAGCCATACGGTATACTAAGTATGGAGACTACGAAAAACCTATGTATGACTGGATAGCTAAGTATAGAAAAACGCACGGCCTATTAAAAGCTGACTTTTCGTGGGATATGATTCCTTTTAACGTTATGTACCCTTACGCAGCTTGTGACGCTATAGTAACTTTTCTACTTTTTGAGCGTTTTGTAAAAGTGTTGCTAAATCCCAAGCTTGCCGCAGTATATAACGATATACTGATACCTGGCTGCCGCTTTCTTACCGACATACAAGACAATGGCGTACCTTTCAATCCCGAAAGACTAGAGCACGCACAAGTACTTATGCAACAAGATATTGATAACGCTGTAGCAGAGATGTATAAAAACCCTAAAATTGCTGAGTTTGAAAAAATTCAAGGCAAGCAGTTTAACCCAAACAGTGTAATGCAGCTGCGAAGCCTTTTGTTTGACTATATAGGGCTACAGCCGACAGGGAAAAAGACGGGCACTGGAGCTAACAGTACAGATGTAGAAGTTTTAACGCAGCTTGCAGAGGAGCATGAGGTGCCAGGGCTTATTATTGATATACGTCAAAAAGGTAAAATAAAGAACACTTACTTAGACAAAATTATTCCTCAGCTTGATAAAGATAACCATTTACGTACCAACTTCAACCTACATACCACCACCTCTGGCCGCCTGTCTAGTAGTGGCAAATTAAATATGCAGCAACTTCCTAGGGACAACCCTATAGTAAAAGGCTGTATTAAAGCTAGACCAGGCTATAAAATAGTAGCAATGGATTTAACTACAGCCGAGGTGTATGCCGCCGCTGTTTTGGCGAACGATAAAGCGCTGATGTCGGTATTTAAGGAGGGAGGAAACTTCCACTCCACTATAGCTAAGAAAGTGTTTAGGCTTCCCTGTGACGTGACTGAGGTACTTGAAAAGTACTCTCGCGAACGCCAGGCAGCAAAGGCTATTTCTTTTGGCATTATGTACGGGGCAGGAGCTAAGAAAATAGCTAGTGAGATAACTAAGAGCTCTGGCACTTTTTGCTCTCCTAGCGAGGCTCAGGGGTACATTGACGACTACTTCCGAGAGTTTAAGGCATTAAAAGCTTGGTTAGACCAAAAAGAGAAGGAGATAAAAGCTAAAGGCTTTATCTACTCCGTGTTTGGACGTAAGCGCAGGCTTCCTAATGTAGCCTCAGAATACAGAGGCGTATCAGGAAATGCTATTCGCTCTGGTCTTAACTTCTTAGTGCAGTCTGTGGCCAGTGATATAAACCTTTTGGGCGCTATTGACATGAATAACTTTATCAAGAAGGAAGGAATGAAAGCAGAGATATTTGCATTAGTACACGATTCCGTATTGGCAGAAGTGCCAGAGGGAGAAGTAGACGTATACTCCAAAAAGCTACAGGAGTTTATTCAGTTAGATCGAGGCGTATATATTCCGGGCGCACCAGTAGGTTGTGACTTTGACGTAGGAGACGATTACTCTTTTGGCAAGTATGAAAAATATATAGAGGCAGCGACGTAATGGGCACAATACTAGAGTTTAAACGTCCTGACGGGTCTGAGCTACACGAAACTTTAAACTCTCTTATAGAGAGTCTGGAAGCTTTTTACTCTGGGATCGAACAAGCGGAAGCTACACTAGAGACGGCCTATCAAGACTGTGCCCGAGTTGAAGATGAGTACAATAAAGTTTTAGGGAAGTATGCTACCTTGGTAGGGGACGATAATATAGAGGAAGAGTATTTAAACTATTCTAGCCAAGTAGAAATTTTCTTCATCCCGGAAACGGAAGAAATTTACGCAAAGTACACTAGCAACAAACAACTTGAATTATTTAAGGAAGAGGATTTAGAACAATGAGCGGATCACTTATAGCTTTAACAGGGCTAATTTACTTATTTGTAGCGCTTGAGCAGCAGTTTAGATACGATAACTTTCCAATGTTTTGTGCCTACATTGGGTATGCTTTTGCTAATATAGGGCTTTACATGTTGGCGAGCGGAACCTGATGTGGAAGATATGGTGTAAAGCTCTTGGGACTAAGGCTTTTGAAGAAGATGACAAAGCAGATAAAGTAGCTATCATACGGACTGTCTGGGTAATTCTCAACATAATAACTTGCTTATTTATTATAGCAGGAAACGTACATAACCTATGGCTATAACGTATAAAGATTTGGGGAAGTTAGATTTTCCCCTTTTCTTTTTACCTAACGAGGATTGGAGTAAGTCCGACGGCTTGGTTTTTATTAACGGGCTAGTCTTGGACGATAGAAACCAAGACGCGGACAGCTTAGGCGTTCGCAGGTTAAAGACCCCGCACAAGCCTTTGTGGAAGCTAACAAGGCATATAGATAGTATAGAAGGTTTATTAAAGTGCGGGCACAAAAATTTTATTGACTCTAAAGGGAGACTTTTCACTTATGAAAAAACAAAGTTTTGCTCTTTAAAGTACCATAAAATAAAAAGGGTGGTAAGGAAAGACACAGCCTCTGTGCTGTACCTACACGGGGTCTCAACGCCTTTTACAATCAGAAGGCCTCCAGAAGCCCTAATACAATATGCAGGAGTTCTATACTTAGCCGGAGCACCTTGGCTAATATATGAGTTTTCTCCGAGTAAGAAAAAGGATACCATAAGAAAGTTATGAAAAGACGAAAGCAGAACAGCAAACAACACACTAACAGCCTAAAGCTAAGAGAAATAGAAGCTTTAACGGCAGGGCAAGTGGATGTATTTGAGTCTGAAAAACACTTAGTACTCCACGGACTGGCAGGAACAGGAAAAACTTTTGTATCTTCCTACATCGCTTACGATGATATAGAGAAGGGCTTTTTTGACAAAATAGTCATTATTCGTAGTGCAGTAGCTACTAGAGATATAGGATTTCTTCCTGGCAATGAAAAGGAGAAGGGTTCCGTCTATGAAGAACCCTACAAAGACATTGCCATAGAGCTTTTTGACCGTGGAGACGCTTATGAAATACTTAAAGTAAAAGGCGCAGTAGAGTTTATGACTACTTCCTTTATTCGAGGAATTACATTAAAAGATGCTTTTATTCTAGTAGATGAATGTCAGAATATGAGTTTTCACGAACTAGACTCTATTATTACGCGCGTAGGGGATAACTGTCGTATCTGTTTTTGCGGAGATTTTAGACAGAGTGATCTTAAAGCTCAGGATCTACTTGAGTGGCTAGAAATTATAAAACGAATGGACGAGTTTGATTTTATTGAGTTTGGGGTAAACGATATAGTCCGCTCCGAATTCGTTAAGAAATATATTATAGCAAAAAACGAGGTAGAGAATGAAAGTTAAGTTAATAAGCCACAGCCAATTACCTGCATATAATCTAGACGTTATGAATATGCCAAGCGATATGCTGCAGCTAGTAGCGTATTGTGCGCGAGTTAGTAATCCTGCTAACCAAAATAATGAGAAAACGGCAAAGGCGTTGATACAGTATCTAATAAAGCATATGCACTGGTCTCCTTTAGAGATGGTTAGTGTTTGTATAGAAGTGGAAACTACTAGAGATATTGCTCGGCAGCTTCTAAGACACCGATCTTTTAGTTTTCAGGAGTTTTCTCAACGATATGCAGACCCTACTCAAGATTTGGCTTTTGAAATACGAGAAGCGCGACTTCAAGACACAAAAAACCGCCAAAACTCGGTCGAACTAGAGGATAGTCATGCGCAAATTGCTTCGGAATGGAGAAGACTACAGCAGGAAGTGATAGATAAGAGCCGTTTCACGTATAACTGGGCTATTAAAAACGGAATTGCCAAAGAACAAGCTCGCGCCGTACTACCCGAAGGAAATACCTTGTCTCGTCTTTACGTGAACGGTACCCTACG